>LUMI01000001.1_pt1 | contig 172319 bp, 212 predicted proteins | sample 729681 | NCBI WGS metagenome assembly LUMI01 (sample SAMN03860267, study PRJNA289734) | marine metagenome | biome: seawater column; feature: ocean; material: water; isolation source: Red Sea water column Station 34 - depth 10m | place: Saudi Arabia: Red Sea | collected 2011-10-15 | depth 10 m
TCTTATCAAAGAAATCAAAGATTTGGCAAAAAACTTTGATGACAAAACCAAGGAAAGAATCCTTAACTTAATCGTCCCCGATCATCATTTTGATAATAAGGAACTTAAATCATTATATGATGAACTCATGTGTGATGTCTACGGGGACGGAGGCATAAAAGGTTACTAGTGTGACAGTTAATAAAGTGTCCACTTTCGCTTGCAATTTGCACATCTTTATGTGTATAATAGTATTATAAACAATCAGGTTTCCACACTATGATACAAAAATTTATTGAAATTCCAAATACACCAATAAGGGAAGCAATCCCTTATGGATCATTCGCTTATGATGTACTTTATGACATGGCACAGCAATATGGTCATGCTCAATTAGTTTGGTACTCACTAAACGGAACAAGAGTTCTTGAAGGGGAGTACACTTCAAATGACTAATAGAAACGGAATTAACATTGAGTTAACACCAACTCAATTTGATTACCTCTATGAAGTAATCATGATGGCATATGAGTTAGATGTCCCCGATCAAAAGGGTTGGGACATGCAAACGTATGATAATATGGTTGATAATGTCACTAATGGCAAGTCTACCATATTAAGCAACGACGTGCGAGGTATACTGTGACAGTTAACAAAGTGGCACAAGGGGGGTTTATTTTAATCTCCCTACTGTTTATAATAAGTACATAACAAACATGAGGTTTCCACAAATGACAAAAACCCAAAGACTTATTAACAGAATCAAAGAAGTAGAAAACTTTGAGAACATGGCATTCGTTTGCGAAGATTTCCAAACATTCATTGATGAAATCAGCGAATGGGGAGTTGACCATATCGGCGGAGTTGACTTTGACGATCCAGAGGTTAACGTCGGAATGATGAACGCATTTTTCGCATCATTCGGTTGTACACCATCAAACCCACATCCAGCAGGGAGGTACGCATAATGAGTTGCCTACAAAACGAACTTATTTTAGAATCCATTTTTGAGGAAGTGCAAGAGTGCTTCCCCTATCTCTCAGAAGAGAAACAAATTGAACTTGCAAACAAACGCTTTGAGGACTTATGCCAATGATTGAAACATTTTTAATACTCGGATCAATCGTATTAATCGCTGACCTAAACGACAGAGTCAGCGAATACATCAGACAGAGGAAGCATTAATGAATTACGATGAAATCCTTAAGTGTTATGAAGGTGTAACCGAACAACACGCAAACACGTCTTTTGAGTTCGGGTTAATGAACGACACCTATTATAACCTATTCAGAGAGCATGACTTATTAGAGTATGCCACTTCACAAACTGGCACATAACGTATACACAACGTTTATATCACCCCTTATAATAAGTACATACCACACAGGAGCATTCATGACTTCAACTTATCAAGCAAACCTACTTACACCAGACACAGAATATAACGGTTGGACAAATTATGAGACATGGAACGCTGCTCTATGGATAGGGTCTGATGAAGGACTTTATGACATCGCCCGCAGAGCGCTTGACTGGTCACACCTACTGGAGATCTTTGCTAACTATGGCATAGACACCACAGGAGACGGAGTCAGATGGGACGACCCATCAATCAACTCATGTGAGATGGATGAAATGCTTGAGGAGTTATAACTCTCCTCTGGGCATTGGTCAGGCAAGGGTAGGCGACCCCAGAGGAAAATGCCTTTTATGTGTGGAGACCTCTGACCATATAAGACCCAACACCACGGCGCAGTTGCTCACATTACACCAACGCTGAGGGATACCCTCTGCGCCAATAATACGTTAGGGGCAGTCCTTATGCCCCTTTCTTATTGTGTGTTTAATCGCGTAGGTACCATCTAACCTACAGAGGTGACAATTCGACCTTTAAATATACTTCAAATGAAAAAATTTTCCGCCATATATAAACTCATAGAGGGTCGATACAAATGAACTACCACGACGTAATGGAAGTATATAAGAGACCAATGAGTGTCAGATACATACCTCAGATTTTCTGGGGGTTTGTATTCATGATATCATTGACTATATTTCCGACAATCACTCATGCAAATCACTTACCAGTGATGTACGTTCAAGTACCTCAATGGGCAGATGACTGGGCAGTATGTGCTGTTGATATACCTGATGCAAAATGTCATTGGTATGTGATGGCACCTGATAACACATTCGGAGAAGGATTCGATTGGGAAAGTGCACCTTGGTTTGATGCTAATGGATTAAATGATGTTGCACCTATGCAAGCATCAACAGTTGTGGAGAGATTACAAAGCAAATGAAGCACATTCGTAAAGCAGTCATTCAACAAGATGATCTCACAGGAGATCTCTTTGTTACAATTCCAGAAGAAATCCTTAAGGATCTCACATGGGAAGAAGGAGATGTGGTAGAATGGGAATTGAAATCAGAAGTTGAACTTACTTGTAAATTTATTGATGATGAAGAAGAGGAATTCTAATGTACAATATTGTGATTAAGGAAAAGGCAGTTTTTGAACGTCTCTCCAAGGAAGAAAAAGAAAATACAATTACAATGCTTAAAACAATCATTGATAATAACTTACTTGATATTAAGTACACATTCGAGGACATTAAAGTAGAGGAGGTTTATGACTTCGACAACTAGCGTAACGTATCACATTTACTTGAATGACAAATGTTTATTCAAGAACTTAAATCAAGAAGAATTTGATATAATATGGGGAAGAATTTATCACTCATATTTTAAGGAAGAACTAACATATACAGAATGTGTTGGAGATGTGTGTACCGAAGAATCGTCTTATTGACAATGACTACATACTATAGTATGATAATGATGTAACCTACTCAAATTATGGCTAAAGGATTTACTGTAAAAGCAAAGACTCCGACTAAGGGAGGAAAGAAAAAAGAAATAGAATACGACTACGAAAAAGCAAAGGAACTGATAAAAGGAAAGGCAGTTGTACTGTGCCTACCTGGTCGTGGTTGTTCATATGCATTCATGAAGAACTTTGTTCAATTATGTTTTGATCTGGTACAAATGGGTGTGAGTATCCAAATCTCTCAGGATTACTCATCAATGGTCAACTTTGCACGTTGTAAGGTATTAGGTGCAAACGTTCTCCGTGGTCCTAACCAAATCCCATGGGACGGCAAACTCAAGTATGATTATCAATTGTGGATTGATAGTGATATCATCTTTAACTCTGCACAATTTTTACAGTTAGTCCTTATGCAGAAGGATATTGCTGCAGGTTGGTACATGACCGAAGATGGACGCACAACTTCCGTTGCTCACTGGTTGGAAGAGCAAGACTTCCGTACCAATGGAGGTGTTATGAATCATGAAACTGGTGAAAGTATGCAGAAGCGCCGTAAGCCCTTCACGGTGGATTACACAGGATTTGGATGGGTACTCATCAAAAATGGAGTTTTTGAACACGAAGAAATGAAATATCCTTGGTTTGCTCCAAAAATGCAAGAATTTGAGTCTGGAGAGGTACAAGATATGTGCGGAGAAGACGTTTCTTTCTGTTTAGATGCGATTGCAGCAGGTTTTGAGATCTGGTGTGACCCAAATATACGTGTTGGACATGAAAAAACAAGAGTTATCTGATAGATATAACATTTCAATCAAGGGTGTAGTGGCATGGAAAGACCTTTCAGAGGAAGAAATGTTCGATACCCTTGAAGATCTTGCCCATCAGTTCTATGAAAAGGGGCATCCAGCATCAAAAGACATTAAAGTAGAGTTAAACACATGAAAACTATTGAAAGTAGACCGAAAAAAACAAGACAAGGGGCAGGTAGACACACAAAATATGCTGCAACTTCCCGAAATAACAAGAAAAAGCGTCCTAGAGGTCAAGGATGAACCTAATTTGCAATCTTCCTGCTGAAAAAGTTTGGGTACGTAAGGAATATTTGCGAGATCATAAGGATGGACATGGTGAATTTGTAGAGGGTGTCTGGGTTTCGGCAAAATCGATACCTGGACGCGCTTTTTACTTTGAGACTTACCTACCAGAATACGGTGCAATGTTCGATAAACTGCCTATTAGTGCATTTGTAAGAGCACCAAAGGCACCAGATCCTGATATGACACTTGAAAATCTCCAATTTTGGAACTGTATGGACTATGGAGTCGTCGCAATCAACAAAGGTTTCGTCTCTTCAATGGATTGTGAGGTATATACAAGAGATCATGGGTTCATTAAAGGTCAATATTTGTTTACATTAGACAATTACCATGCAAATCCAGACGTAGTAGACAATAATGTAAGTGAAGTTCCACAAGAACACAAGTCTCATAACTGCATAGCACTCGAAAATGGGCAGTTTGCACTGTATCCTAACAATCGGATGCGTTTATATGACCTTTCTATCACTCCTGAGATGCCAAAGAAACCTGATTTTAAGGTTTCTACCATAGAATATCAAGTTGAGGCAGGAACTGACTGGGGAAGACTAGGAGATACTGATGAATATTTCTGGGAAACACCAAAAGAGAGGTCTGTTACCGAGTGGATTGACGAAAAAAGTGGAGAAATTGAGTAATTGTAAAAAAAGTTGTCGTTAATACGTATAAATAAATTTAAAGCCTCCATAACATGCCTATTTCTAATAGGGTTACCTCAAAATCGTTCAAAGATATCAGTTTTTCGTTCACTCCTCATCCAGTAACGAATGATTTAACTGTTGTTAAGAATGAAGATGCGATAAAAACATCAATTAAGAATTGTGTTTTTACACTTCCTGGTGAAAAGTTTTTTAATGCTGAATTTGGATCGCCAATAAGAGATACTTTATTCAATTTAATTGATGATGCAACTGCATCTGTAGTCGCTGATACAATTAAGAATACAATTCAGTTATATGAAACTAGAGTTAATAATGTTAGTGTAGAAGTCGAGTCTAGACCTGACCTAAATGCATTTGGAGTAACAATATTTTATGATATTATTGGGGATACATCCTCAGCTCAAGCAATTTCCTTCATCCTAGAGGCGACAAGATAATGCCATCTAACAAGTTTACAAATTTAGACTACGAGGATATCAAATCCTCTATTAAAGATTACCTAAGAGCGAATACCGACTTTACTGGTTTTGACTATGAGGGGTCAAACATGTCGGTTCTTATCGATACATTAGCATATAATACGTATCAGACTGCATTTAACACTAATATGGTTGTTAATGAGTCTTTTATTGATTCTGCTACTCTTAGAGAGAACGTTGTTTCACTTGCTAGAAATATTGGTTATGTTCCTAGGTCAAGAACTGCTGCAAAAGGCACAGTAAGTCTTAGTGTTACTGATTCAACAGGTGTTATTAATGGAAATACACTTACTTTAAGGAAAGGTTTAGTTTGTACTGGTGATTCTTCTGGAACAACATATGCTTTTGCCATTCCAGAGGATAGAACAGTGGCAGTTGTGAATGGAGTTGCTGATTTTGGGCAGTTTGAGGTATATGAAGGAACATTATTATCAAAAGCATTTACAGTTAGTGGTCATAGTGAGCAAAAGTTCATTTTAGATAATCCATTTATTGATACATCGACTATTAGAAGCATTGTTTTTAGACCTGGTGAGATTGGAGATGGTAGAAGATATAGATTAGTTGATAATATCGTTAAAATTACAAAAGACTCTGAAGTTTTCTTACTTCAGGAGATTGAAGATGAAAAATACGAAATTCTTTTTGGTGATGGATTTTTTGGTAAGAAATTAGATCCAAATACAGACGTTAGGATCGATTATATTGTAACTGAGGGTAGAGAAGGTAATGGTGCTCGTAATTTCTCATTTGGTGGAGATTTTTATGATGGTTTGAATGTAAGTGTAAATCAAAGCACCCTAAGTATTACTCTAACTACCATTAATCCCGCCCAGAATGGCGATGAGATCGAATCTATCAACTCAGTTAAGTATTATGCTCCTAGGTTATATTCATCGCAGTACAGGGCGGTTTCTGCGACTGATTATGAAGCAATAATTCAGCAAATTTATCCTGATACCGAGAGTGTTTCAGTCGTTGGTGGTGAAGAATTAGACCCACCACAATTTGGAAATGTTATAATTAGTATTAAACCAAGAAATGCTAACTTTATTTCCGATTTTACCAAACAGCAAATTACAACTGAGTTAAAGAAATTTGCTCTTGCAGGAATTAACCAACAGTTAGTTGATCTACAAATATTAACCGTTGAATATGATTGTTTTGTATATTACAACAGTAATATATTCAATGACGTATCTACTCTTCAAACAAGAGTTAGTAATTCTATTCAAAAGTATGCTAATTCCTTAGATCTCAATAAATTCGGTGGAAGATTCAAGTATAGTAAGTTCGTTAATATTGTCGATGATTCTGATAGATCGATTACTTCAAATATCACAAGAATCCAAATGAGAAGAGATCTTCGTGCGGAAATTAACGTTACGAGTCAATATGAATTATGTTATGGTAACCAATTCCACGTTAATTTAGAAGGTAGGAACATTAAATCTACCGCTTTCACTATCAGAGGAGAAAGTGCACCTGTTTACTTTAGTGATGAACCAGATGGTAGCACAACTACAGGAAGACTAACTATTGTTAGTATAGACAGTAATGGTGAAATCGTTACTGTAGATGGTAATGCAGGTACAGTTGATTATATGCATGGAGAAATTCTTATTAACTCAATTTTCATCACTGGAACTGCTTTAGGTCAAAATATTATTGAAATACAAGCAACTCCAGAGTCTAATGATGTCATAGGATTAAAAGATTTGTACCTCAATGTTGATTTATCTAAAAGTACGATAAATATGATTAAAGATACGATAAGTTCTGGAGATCAGATTTCTGGAGTATCATATCCAATTTCTTCTAGCTACACTAACGGATCACTAACTCGATAGAATGATAAACAAGAGAGTTAAAATAAAAGATGTAATTGAGAGCCAACTTCCTCGGTTTGTATTAGAAGATAACCCAAAATTTGCTGATTTTCTAAGACAATACTACATTTCTCAAGAATTTCAAGGTGGCGCGATTGATCTTGCGGAAAATTTAGATCAATACATCAAATTAGATAATCTGGTTGATAATGTAATCAATCCAGACATTATTTTAGAGAGAGAATGTACATCTACAGATACTGAGATTGTATTGTCTAATTCTGAGGGTTTGCCTGATGAATATGGTTTAATAAAGATTGATGATGAGATCCTCACATATACTGAAAGAGAAGATAATACCCTTAAGGGTTGTATTAGAGGTTTTAGTGGAATCTCAAAATATAGAGATGAAAATAACCCTGAAGAGTTAATTTTTGAATCTACAGATACAGCTGCTCATACTTCGGGAGTTGTTGTATTTGACACAACTGGATATACTGCTGCTGATTACTTTTATCAAAGTGCCACCATCACTAAGATGTTTGGTATTATTCGTGTTAGAGCCAGAGGAACTAGTGGTAGAAGCACTCCTACTACATTCAGATTAGGTATCACAAATATTGATAATGATTTTTACCAATTAAGTAATGCTAATAGAGATGTCAATACAAATGATTTAACCACTCTTGGTATTGATTCTTTAGGTTTAAATCAAACTATTATTATTGATGAAGGTGATACAATTGAATTTATTGTAAATGCGCAAGGATTCCCTCTTTGGATTCAAAGTACAGGTGATGGATACGATACAACTACAGTTTTAACAACTGGTGTTACTAATGGTGGAGCAAGTACAACTACAACAGTCCAAAACCTTAGTGTAGAATTTTTAAAAGAGTATTATATTAAGTTAAAAGAATTATATGCTCCTGGTTTTGAAGATAGAACCTTAAGTTCAGGTATTAATGTAGGAAATTTCCTTAAAAACGTAAATTCTTTCTACAAAACAAAAGGAACAAGAGAATCATTCAGAATTTTATTCAATGTTCTTTATGGTAAAAAGGTTCAAGTAGTTGACCTTGAAGATTTTGTTGTAAAATCATCTACTTCTGATTACTTAAGAAGAGCAATTGTTGTTGTAAGTGCAATTAGTGGAAATCCTTTACTACTTACTGGTCAAACTCTTTATCAAGATGCAGACCCAACTAACCCAGACGTTCAACCTGCATCTGGTCCTATTTCTGAAGTAGAAATTTTTACTCGTCAGGGTGAAGAGTTTTATAAAATTCCGCTTTTTGTTGGATTTAACGAACAGTCTTTGGTCTCTGGTGAATTCTTTGTTCCAGGTTTTACTAAAAATACTTTACTTGCTTCTGCTAATACCAGAGTTATCAACGTAGATAGTACAGTTGGTTTTTCTAGGAGTGGTTCATTCTTTATTGATTCTCTTGGAATTACTGTAACTTATACTGATAAAAACCTAACTCAGTTTTTAGGTTGTTCTGGTTTAACATCTGATCTACCAGTTGGAAGTGAAGTCAGATCTACAGTTGTTGCATATGGTTATGAAGGTGGAGATTCTACTAAAAAGGTAGAAATGAGAATCACTGGAGTTCTTGGAGAGTTTGAGGCTCAAGGAAGTAATTACTATCTTGATGTTGGTAATGAAATTTACATCAAGAGTATTGGTGAGAATATTGCTCCACCAGTAGATCCATTAACTTTACCAACTTATAAACAAAGAATTTTTAACTCTTGGATTTATAATATTGCAACAAGATTTGAAATAGACGAAATTACTGGTTCTACAGTTTCTATTTCAGATACTTTTACCAAAAGTAATCTAAGAACAGGAGATTCTGTAGATATTCTTGCAAGAGGAACAAATACAATTACAACAACTTCTGTTGTGACTGTTATTAATAACAATACTCTACAGTTATCTAATACAACAGGAATTACTACTGATAGAAATTGGGATCTTAGAAGAGTAATTAGTAGGGCAAGTTCTAGCAATAATTTAATTGAATTTGGAAATCAAACAATTATTTCTAACATTCAAAATGCATATGTCACTAAAGACAAAGTTAATGAGTCAATGTACGTTGCGACTCAAGGTTTACCTTCTTTTACGTTTAGTGTTGATAGAGTTTTTGTTGATTTTAGAGGACAAGATGTTGGTATTGGTCAAATTGATCAATTAGTATCATTTCAACAGAATTTACCATTTGTTACAGGTGACGAAATTGTATATGAGGCATTATCTGGTTCTACTCCCCTAGAGGGACTAGTAAGTGGTACGAGATACTTTATTTGGGTAAATCCAGCTGCTAATAATCAATTAAAACTAGCAAATGCTAGATCTTTTATTGAAGTTAGTAAATTTATTGATTTAAAACAGGGAACAGGTACACATAGACTAACTCTTGCTTCTCAGTATGGTAAACATATACAACCTCAAAAAATTCTAAGGCAATTCCCACTAAAACCAAGTGTTTCTTCAGGTCTTGCTCAAACTACTACCTATGGTCCAACAGGAATGTTGATCAATGGTATTGAAATACTAAACTATAAGTCAAATGATTATTTGTATTATGGTCCTCTTCAGTCTGTTGAATTAGTTAGTGGTGGTACTGATTATGATGTTATTAATCCACCTAAGGTTACAGTTTCTAATCCTGGAGTTGGTGGAACAGTTGCTGTAATTAATCCTGTTCTTAGTGGATCTCTAAAGTCTTTATATCTTGAAAATAGAGAGTCTTATGATATTGACCAAGTTTTTGGTATCAATATTGAAGGTGGTAATGGAGAAGGTGCCAGTGGTGAAATTACTTTATCTCAAGATTATACAGAAGCAAATTTCAATGCTAAAGATATTTTAGCAAATGGTGGTGTTGATATTCCTGGTAATACACTTACTTTCATTGGTCCTCATAATTTTAAAACAGGACAGAAAATTGTTTATAATTCAAATGGAAACCAACCATTAGGTGTTGCACTTACATTGGGTTCTGATGATATTACCCAATATGATGCTGAAAGTACTTTACAAAATGGTGTTACATATTTTGCCAATGTAGTCAACAATACTACTATTAAACTTCATGAAACAGAAGATGATGCTAATGCAGGTGTTAGTACTGTTGGTATCACAACTTTCAATACTTTAGGTATTCATAAGTTTAGATCTTTTGATTTTAAAAATAAAATTCAAAATATTTCTGTTGTTACTGAAGGTTCCGATTATACAAAAAGAACTTATGAAATTAAAACAACTGGTATCAGTACAGGAACTAATTGTTTCCTTGTAAAAAATCATGGTTTCCAAAACAATGAAGATGTAATTTATCAAGCAACTAATTCTATCCCTGAATTAACCACAGATACAAATTATAGAGTTATTCGTATAAGTGCAGATGAGTTTAGACTAGCTCTTTCTGAAACTGATGTTACTAGAGGCAGATATATTTTCCTTAGCGATGTTGGTAGTGGTATTCATACTGTAAAATATCCAGATGTTACTGCTACTGTTGTAGCATCTATTGGCGGAACAACAGTATCTATTCCTTGCGAACCAGATGTAAGAGGTGAAATTATTGGTGCATATCTATCTGAACCTGGATCAGATTATGGTTCTAAGGTATTAAACTTTGAAAAACCACCTTTAATTACAGTTTCAAGTGGTAGTGGAGCACAATTCCAACCATTGATTAGTAATGGAATTATTACACAGGTTCAAATTATAGGTGCTGGTTCAAATTATACTTCTGCTCCAGATTTAACAGTTGTAGGTCCAACAGGTTCTGGTGCTCAATTAAAAGCAAAACTTAATGCAACAGGTAAAGTCGCTACAGTTGAGGTAATTTCTGGTGGTATAGGATACGACGCAGAAGATACAGCTATCGTTGTAAGGTCTGTAGGACAGTCTGGTATTATTGAATCGACAGTAAGACCATTAACTGTAAACTTACATGAAAAGTATTCAACAGATGATTTCTTAAACGCTGAGACTCAATATCCAATTCAATATGCATCTTTAGCATATTCTACAGATCTTCAAAATGATTTTGGAGATACTCTTGCACAAAGATCTCCTATTATTGGTTGGGCATATGATGGAAACCCAATTTTTGGTCCTTTTGCAACAAGAGATCCAAAACAAAATATAGGTATTACAACATATGTTCGTTCTGGATACCAATTAGCAAGTCATTTAGTTCCAAATAGACCAGATCCAAATGAATATCCTGCTGGTTTCTTTGTTGAAGATTATAAGTTCATGGGAACTGGTGATCTTGATGTTCATAATGGTAGATGGTTTGTATCTGATGATTTCCCTGATGGAATTTATGGATACGTTGCTACCCTTGAAATTGACCCTGGAACAGGTTTACCAAGAGCATCCTTCCCATATTATATCGGAGACACTTACATCGCTCCTAAAGCGTCTCAGTCTATCTCTCAGGACGATGATATCAATGCATTAAATCTTAGTAGGAATACTTATCCTTACAGATTAAAGAGCAATAGTGCTAGTTACGATTTTGTTATTGAAGCAGATGAATTAATTGGACAAGAAGGTGTTATTGATTCTGTCTTTACTGGTGGTGTTGAACAGTTAGAAATCGTTGAAGCAGGTGATCTTTATAAAGTTGGAGATCCTTTATTATTTGATGAAGAAGGAACTAATGGTAATGGAGTATCTGCACTAGTTTCTTTCATTAAAGGTAAAGAAGTTAATGATTTACAAAGCACTAACGTTCAATTTGATGAGGTAACTTTCCAAAAAACAGGTGATGTAGAAATTACAGGAATTATTCAACCAAACCATGATTTTAATAATGGTGAGGTTATTGAAATCTTCAACACTAATACTGATATTAAAGGTCTTCAAGGATTCCATGTAGTTGGTGTTGCATCTGAAAGAGCTATACTTTTAGATCCTGTTAAAGCTGGAGCAGTTGGTGTTGTAACTGATCTTATTGTAAGTAGAATTCCAGCAAATGTCAGTGGTGGATCTAGTATTAAATTTAGTGATGGTGAAGTTGCTAAAGTCTTAAATGTAATTGAAAGTAAAAATTTACTACGTATTGAGAGAACAGGTATTGCATCATTTAGTGCTTCTGGTACTATCAGTTATCTTCAAGATAGATTTACTATTGCTAGTGATGCTCCACAATTTATATCTGAATTCTTCCCTAAAAAATTCTTTAATCCAAAACAAACAGTTGGTGTAGGTACAACTGTAGGTAATTATGAAACTCTTAATTATACAGAAAATAATATTGCCCAAACTAGGGTAGTTGAGCATGGGTCTATTTTCTTAAATAAACATCCTTTCTTGGATGGACAAAAAGCTTTATTTGTTAAAAAATCAGGTCAACTTTCTCTTGGTGTTGCCACTGCAATTGGTGTTGGAACAACAGCTACTTTAGTTACTGATTCTTTACCTAGATCAGGTGTTGAGCAAGAAGTTTATATTGTATACAAATCAATCAATACAATTGGTATAAAAACTGAGAAAAATGGTGCTGAATTGTTCTTTACTAGCGATGGTAGTGATGATGACGGATACTTCGTTCAAGGTATTGGTACAGCAGTAAGAGGATCTGTATTACAACCAACTACAACGGTTACTACAACTCAAGCTCATGGATTAAAAGTAGGAGATACTGTTAACTTTAATGTAATTGCAAATCAAGAAGTTGGTTTAGGTGCAAGTTCCAGAGTAAGAATAGAACTTAATAATGAAGGTTTGATTATTGTTGATTCTCAAGGCATTTCTTCTGCTGGCGTTAATACATCGACTAATAGAATTTCTATTCCAGGTAATAATTTTAGAACAGGTGATAGAGTTTACTATGAACCAAGATCCGAAGTTATTGGTGGACTAGGTACAGGTAGATATTACGTTTACAGAGATTCACCTGATAATTTTAGATTATGTGAAACTTATGAAGATTCTGTGGCAGATGTACCTGTTATAGTTTCTTTAACAAGTATTGGTGGTACAAGTCATAACTTTGGTTTAATTAATCCAAAAGTAGAAATTCCTAGCAGATCTACTGCTGTATTTGATTTACAAAACTATGAGTTAAATGGGTATGATTTCAAAATTTATTATGACCAAGGATTTAATAGTGAGTTTGTAGGTACTGGTCAGAGTACATCTGCAGAAGTTGGTGATGTTCTTGATGCGGAAGATCGTGTAATTAGTATTGGTAACACTTATGCTAGACTTGATGTTAATAATAATATTTTCTGTCCTAAGGTTCTTTATTATAATGTTACTAAAGATGGAAAACCATTAATTCCAGATAATGATGTAAAAGAAAATAACACTATTAAGTATGTTGATAGTGCGTATACTGGTAACTTTGCAATCACTGGTATTGGTACTTCCACAGCTGGAATTGGTACTACCACATTCAGTTTTGCAATTGCAAAAACTCCAGAGCAAGTTTCTTATGCTGCAACTGAAGGTAGAAGGTTCTATTCTACTGCTGCTGTTGGTCCTGAAGGTCCAATTGATAAAATTAATCTACTATCCAGTGGAGAATTCTATACAAAACTACCAAGATTCTTAGGTGTTGATTCTGTAAATGGTGATAACTCTACTATCAAACCAAAATCAACCAGAATTGGTCAAATTAATTCAATTCAGTTAGTAAATGAAGGATTTAACTATTCTTCTGACACTACTTTAAGACCAATCGTTGATGTTCCTACTGTTACTACTATTAGAGACTTTAATACTGTTGGTTCAATTAGTATTCTATCTAATGGTAAGAATTATATTTCTGCTCCTAAATTAGAACTTGTTGATAGATTTGTAGGTACAAAAGTCGATGGTGCTAATATTGTTGCAAGAATTAATGAAAACTCAGGTTCTATTGTAGATACAGAAATTGCAGCTAATCCTGTAGGTCTACAAAATAGAGAATATAGGTTATATTCAGTTAATAATACAAATGGTATTGTAATTACAAAATCAGAAGCTAACCCAACTAGAAGTGGTATTGTAACATTTACAATTTCTACTCCTGTTCTTGGGTTTAGTGCTCCACCATTTAAAGTTAATGATGAAGTTTGGATCGAAGGTTTTGAAAAAGATTCTGGTGCAGATGGTTATAACTCATCTGATCACTTCTACAATTTCTTAAAAGTTAGTAATGTTGTAACAACTAACCCATTCTCCTTTGAAGTTGATTATTCTAATTATACATTTAATGTTGGTTTGGGTGTTAGTGACACTCAAAACTTCTCTCGTGTTATTCCAAAAGAAGAACTACCTACATTTAATGTTGTTTTAAAACAATCTTCATTTGATAAAAATGAAAAACTACTTGTAAATAGTGCATCGACTGACTTACAAGTTATCTCTTTTGATGCAACTGCTGAAAATATTAAATTTGTTGGTACTTCTCCTATTGTTCCTGATGATATTATAATTGGAGCAAAGAGTGGTAGTCAAGCAAAAGTTGTAGAAATCTTAAGATTTGATGGTGTTTACAGCGTAGAAGCTGAGACAGATAAGACTATTGAAGGAACATCTGAGTCTGGAAAACTAAATTCAAGTGCTCAAGTTATTCAAGATAACAATTATTATCAGAATCTTTCATATACACTTAAAACTGAAGTTTCATATGAAGAGTGTATTGATGCGGTAAACAACAGTATTCACCCAACAGGTCTTAAAAACTTTGTTGATAACCAGTTAGTAACTATTGGTAAAGATGCAGGTATTAACACTTCTACTACTGCTATTAATGCTACAGTAGATCTTGTTGAAGAAGTAAGAGTAGATGATCAATATTACTTTGATATAGGTAGAGATGTTAATATTGCAACAAGAAGTGAGGTAGAACTCAGTAATGAAATTGAATTAGAGAATGCAAAATTATCTGACTATTTTGAATCTATTACAAACAGAGTTCTAAACATTGATGATATTTCTAGTCAGTTTAGTAATATTAGTAATCCAAACACTTTGGATCTATTTGAAAATATTTACAGATATCCATTTAACTTTATCTCAAATAGATTCCTCGTTCAAATCACTAGTGAAGATCGTAGAGATTTCCAAGTTTCTGAAATTACTATTCTTCAAGATGGAACTAATACTTACTATACAGAACCAACCTTTAAAAAATTACATAGTACACCACAAGAGATCGGAACTCTTGAAGGTTCTATAGATACAGAGAATTCACAGGTTCGTTTAAGATTCTTCCCTGCTGATCCATTTGCTACAAATTATGATATTAAAGTTTTAAATCAGTTTTATAATACTGAACCAACACTGACTGGTATTGGTACCACTGCATTTGGTTTTGCTGTTCTAATGGGTTCTGATGCTGAAATTGGACCTTCTACATTCAAATCTTTTGTTTCTGTTGCAGCAACAAACTTTGATTATCTACATTCTCAAGTTGAAGTAGAAACTGTATCTTCTGGTCAAAAAGAGACCATGTTTGTTGAACTAAAAGCACTTCATGATGATAATGACAGTTATATGTCTGAATATAATATTATTCTTTCTGATGGTTCTTTTGGTGGTACTAACGCAGGTGCATTTGGAACATTTGGAACTACTTATGATCCTGGTAATAATAACTTTAGTATTGAATTTTATAATGCTAGACCTGGTGAGTTCGTAAACTTAAAAGCAAGAACATTAGGTTTTGGTAATACTACTGGAACTACTAATAGAGACTATAGATTCTTAGCAACAGGAATGATTCCTGATAACGAAAGATCTGCTCAGTATTATACTGAATATCAGACTGTTGGTGTTGGATCTACTGCGAACTTTGCTGGTATTAAGAGTGATATTCAGTCTGTAAACCAATGTACAATGGTTGTTGGATATGGAAGGACAGTATCTGCCTTCCAGTATATGTTCTTGAATGACCAACTTGGTGATTCTTTATACTTCTCTGAATATCCCGTACTATCGATCGGTAATACGACGGGTCTGGGAACGGTATTTGCCAGATATGATGGTGAGAAGGCTGTTCTTGTCTTTACACCTGATGCAGGTATAAACGATAAGATGTTCATGAGGACATTTAATGAAGTCCTTTACTTAGAACTTGAAAGAAATACTGTAAATCCACTAGAATATGGAGCAGTTGTTGAAGAAACCTTCAATACTACTTACACTGGTTTGAATTTCAGAAATATCTTTGAATTCCCAATGTTGTGGAATGGATATCCAATTTTCTCTAAAACATTCAATCCTGCCAATACTTCTACACTTAATCTTGGTACTGGTCAATTTACCATTAAAAATCACTTCTTTGCAACTGGTCAAGAATTAGAATATATCCCTGGTGGAACATTTGTTGGTGTTGTCACAGCACCAATGACTCTTGCAAATGGAAGTCCTCTACCATCTCCAGTTTATGCAATTAAAGATAATGAAGATCAGTTTAGAATTGGTCTTACTACAGCAGCTGCCATAGCAGGTATTGGAACTACTTTAGGATCTGTTGGTGCAGGTAATCTTCATGAATTTGATACAACTGGTAAATTATCCAGATCTCTTATTGCGATTGACGGTCTTGTTCAGAAACCACTTACTTGGGCACCAATTACTAGAACTCTAGAGAATAATACAACTCTTTCTGCGGGTGGAGTTCTTGGTCTTGGTAAAACTTCCACATTTATGGCAATTTCAGGTATTTCATCTGTTGTTCTTGGTGATATATTTGAAATTAATGATGAATTTGTACTTGTTGAAGCTGTTGGTGTAGGTACTACAAATACTGAAATTGATACTGCTGGTATTGGTACATTTAACTTATGTAAGATTCAACGTGGTTCAGTAGGAACAGCAGCATCATTCCATCCTAATGGTTCAATAATTCAAAAATACACTGGTTCTTATAGTTTCGCTAGAAACAATATATTCTTCACTGGTGCTCCTAATGGTGGTAAATCTTCCGATGAAGCATCCACAACTGGTATTCCAGAAGCAGGATCTAGTTTCAATGGAAGAGTTTATTTAAGGAAAAATTATGATTCTAATAAGATCTTTGATGATATTTCTGGTCAGTTTACTGGTGTTGCAAAAACATTCACTCTTAAGTCTGAAGGTAAAGATATAACTGGTATTGGTAGTGAAGGTGGTTTTGGTATCTTCTTTGTGAACAATATGTTCCAAAAACCACAAACTCCAAATAACTTTAATGCAAACCTATTCATTAGAGAAAGTGGCGGTCAGAGTGATCTAACCTTCACTGGTATTCTTAATGAAAGTGGAGATCCTATTGTTTCTGCAACAGATATTAACCAAAATGGTTTACCTAGAGGTGGAGTTGTTGTTACTTTAGGTTCTAGTGAAGGTAAAGGATTTGCAAACTTAGGTAATCCTTCTATCGGTGCTTCTATTAACCATGCAGGTGAAGTTTATAAGATTCTAACTGCACCTACAACTCAAGGAATGAGTAGCATTACCAATTATGTCTACGATCATACCATAGGACTTTCTACAGTTACCACTTCTACTGCTCATGGACTAGAACCAGGCGATAGTATTGATTTTGTAGGTATTGGATTTACTTGTGTACCAACCAAATCTGGAATTACTACTGGTGTATTCCCATACACTAGAGGTCAGAAAAAGACTGTAATTGACTTCCTTTATGATAATAAAACTGGAATGGCAACAGTAACCACTCTAGAAAGATTCGGTATTTTAGAAGTAGGTGAGGAAGTATTCTTCAATGGTATTGGTTTCACATGTATTGGTCAAAAGTTTGCTCAAATCAGTCAGAAAGCTGGAATTACAACCACTCTCTTCCCTTGCAGAGCAGGTATTGCTAAGACTATCTCTGCCTTTAACTATGATAATCAGTCTGGTATTGCTACTGTTACTTTGGCAACTCCTCACAGATATGAGGAAGGAGAAAGACTCTTTATTGAAAATCTTAACTTAAAGTGTGGATATGGTGCTGATGTTACTAATGCTCTATATGATGCACCAACAGGTCTTACAACAATAACTACAGCAACTCCTCATAAATTCTCCAAAGGAGATAAGGTTAGATTGCAGGGTCTTGAATTCTCTTGTGCTGGATATGGAATAACATTTGCTATTTCTGCCTTTGAATATAATAATTCTACAGGTATTACTACGATTACAACTCCTAGTCCTCATGGAGCACTACCTGGAGAACAGATAAAATTAACAGGTCTTGGATTTACATGTCCAAAAGTTAATGTTGGAACACCTATTGGATTTACTTACGAACCTTCAACTGGTCTTTCTACAGTCACATTTGCTTCTAATCATGGATTAACAAATGGTGATAAAATCTCCATTGGTGCAAGCAGTATCGTATTTACATGTACTTTAGATGGTGGTGCTACAACTCATCCATATCCTCGTCCTACAGACTTTGCATATAATAAGTACCTACCAATTTCAGGTGTAACTACAAATTCATTCCAAGTTAATGTTGGAACTGGTGGTACAGGTACGTTCCCACATACTTTTGTTAGTGCAACTACAAATGCGATTAAAACTCTTAACTATCTTGGCGTAACAACTTCAACATTCCCAGATGGTACACAAGGAAATCAATTCAGAGTTACTAAAGTTCTTTCTCCAACCAAGATTCTAACAAATGTTGGTATAACTTCTATTCCTCATGTTTATACTGAAGGTGGTGAGGTACAGGTTGGTGTTACATCTCATATCTACCCAACTGGTAAATATGGATTTGAATTTATTGTTTCTAGCACACCAACTAAAAATAAGTTCAGAGTTAATGTAGGACCTTCCACAATTGCTCACACTTATGTAAAGGGTGGTACTGCACTTCTTGGATTAAGTACAACCATATATCCATCATCACAATCAGGTATTGGTCACAGTATAACTGACTTTATTTACGATAATACTACTGGTCTTTCTACTATTACTGTTGCAAGAAATTCTATGCCATTTGCGTTGGGTGATAGAGTCAACTTTGCTGGTTTAGGATTTACATGTCCTAGTGGTTTTGCTGGTTTAACATCAACTATTTTCCCACAATCATTAGGAAGAAAATATAATATTGGAACAGTTTTCTATAACAATGCTACTGGTCTTGCTACTGTAACCACAACTGCTGCTCACGATTTTAAAGTAACAGATAGTCTAGATTTACAAAATCTTCTCTTTAATTGTTCTTCATCTTATGCTGGTGTAACTACTCATAGATTCCCAGATTATGTTGACGAACCTAATAGATCTTTCAGAGTTCTAAGAATCGTTGATCAAAATACAATCTGGGTTGATGTTGGTGTTTCTACAATTGTTCACACATATAACCTTGGTAGACATACATGGGTAGGAGGAACAGCAAGTAATGCAGTTCAGTCTGGTGGTAATTACGTACATACATTCTTATCTGCTGTAACAAATGGAGTTCAGAGTGATGTTGGTAACTTACCAAACCCAATCACAAACGTAGCATATACTCCTAACACAGGTAATATGGTAATTACCTCTGCTAATCATTTACTAACAACTTCTAATACACTTACCATCGCTGATAACGCATTGTCCTTCACATGTACAATGGACGGAAATACAGCAACGAAGACTTATCCAAGATCTACTGACCCTGTATCTGGACAGACTATCGCTATTACAAATACAACAACCAATACTATTACAGTTAACGTTGGTGCATCACCTATTGTAAATCATGATGTTACTGATGCGACTTACGATAATGATACTGGCGTTTTAGTCTTAACTATCGGAGCACATAGTTTGAATGCAGGAACTAGTGTTAAGATAGCAAATGGAGCATTGAGTTTTACATGTGAGGATGATGGTAATGCAACAACTAAGACTTATCCACGCCCTTCAGACCCATATTATGATACTGCAATTAACATTGAATCAGTAGGTGCAGATACTATTACATTGAATGTTGGAATTAATACTCGTGGTACAGTTTCTGCAATTAAGAAAACTGGTCCTTATGAAGTAACTAGAATTCTTCCACCTAGACCATATGATGTAACTAATGCCATCTATGACCCTGTTGTAGGTATCATGACTGTTACTATTGGTGAGGGACATGGTATTTCTGTTGGTGAAACTGTTGATATTGGAACTAATGCATTAACATTTACCTGTGATATGGATTCCACAGGTTCTCAAAAGACATATCCAAGAAACTTAATTAAAACCTTTACAGCAACTAATGCCATATATGATCCTGTTGTAGGTGTAACAACTATAACTGTTCCTGGTCATGGCATGGATGATGGATGTTGGGTCAAATTAGCAGATGAATCATTATCATTCATATGTGGTTATGGTGTAACTGATCATACATTCATATCTGCAACAACTGGTGCTGTTAATGTTCAGAGTGGTGCAGAATCTGGAAATGAAAAGACCCCTAACGCAGCAACTTATAATGCGTCAACAGGTCTTCTTACATTAGGATTTGCAGCTGCTCATGGAATGTCAACTAGTGATACAATTAGTCTTGATTTCAATTCATTAACATTTACTTGTGCTGCAGATTATCATGCAACAACTCACACATATCCTCGTGTTACTGATCCTATTGCAGGAGTAACCACTGCTGTAACTGTTACATCAGGAACTGAGTTTACAATCAATGTTGGAGATTCTCTAGGAAGTAAGAGTGCAAAATCATATCCACGTTCTAGTGATCCTATTAGTGGAAAATGGATACAAGTTTCTAATACTACAACAGATACTTTTGAGATTCAGTCTTTATCTGACAATTCTACCCCATCTACAAATATAGATGCACATACGTTTACATCTGCTGTAACAGGTGGTATTACACATAAGGTAGATAAATCATTCGAGCAACCAGTTTCAGTTGTTGGCGTTGGAAATACTACTATCGATCTTCAAGTTGGTAGATCACCGATAGTTAATTTCAATGTAACTGATGCCACATACGAACCAACAACAGGTGTTATGGAGTTGACTATTGGTTCTCATGCTTTTGTAGTCGGTCAACATATAAAATTAGCAGATAACTCAATATCATTTACTTGTACTTTAGATGGTAATACTGTTGCTAAGTCATATCCTCGTGCTAGTGGTACTGGTATCAATGCTGGTACTCCAGATTATGCATATCAAAAATCTTTAGAAATTACTGCAGTAACCTCAACAACTATTACTGTCAATGTCAACTCTAGTGTAGGTCTTTCTTCTATCAGTGACTTATCTGCCCATACATTCGATAGTGCAACTGCTGGCGCTGTTATTGCAGGTGGTAACTATGCACATACATTTGTTGGTGTTGCTACTGGTGCTATCACTAAAGGTGGTCCTAGATTCAACTGTAACGTTGGTATTACAACTTACAAACACATCTATACACCTTCAATTGGCGTTGGTGAAGTAAGAAAACAAAACTTTGGTGGTGTAGATGATACCTTTATCGTAACTGGTATCGTCAGTAAGAAGTCATTTACAATTGATGCTGGCATTTCTACTTACACTCACTTCTACGATGTAGATACAAAAAATGCAGTAAGTAAGAAAAAATTAAGGACTGATTCATTCATTGTTGATACTATCTACAGTGATAGGTCATTTAGAACTAATGTAGGTATTTCTTCATATCGTCACGTATACGATCCAAAACCAAGTAAAGAACCTGGTGGTATTAGTAGTATTACTGGAATGCAATATAACACTACTACTGGTATTGCAACATTTACTGTTCCTAATCATGGAGCAATTGGTGGTGAACTAATCAGTATTTCTGGTCTTGCCTTAACTTGTCCTGGTGGTACAGGTATTACAACTCATATTTTCCCAGATCCTAATGGTTTGAGCAGAGATATTAGTACCGCTACTTATAATAATTTCACAGGTATAATGACAGTGACCACTAACGTTGGTCATGGTGTTACATTTGTTGGTCAGTTTGTAAAACTTGAAAATCTTGGTTTCGCTTGTACTGGCGGAGCTGGTGGAAGTCATACTTTTGTAAGTGCAGCAACTAGCGCAGTCCAGACTGGTGGTAACTATGCACACACATTTGTTCCTCAATATGGTTTGACACCTGATACTGCTTTATATGATCCAGTTACAGGTATAATGACTGTTACTAATCAACAGTTGACTGTATCAGATGCAATTTATGATCCTGTTAGTGGTGAAATGACATTGACTGTTGGAGTTCATAGATTGACAAATTATGATAGTGTACGTCTTGACAAAGAATCAATATCCTTTAGTTGTGTATTTGAAGGTAAGTTAGAGACTAAGGCATATCCAAGATCAAATGGTAATGATTATGCTTACGATGTTGATTTACCAATCATACGTTATACATCTGACACAATTACAGTCAATGTTAATGGTGGAAAAGGTGCTATCAGTCATGCTGTTCCTCATACATTCATAGGTGCTACTTCAAAGGGTGTTAAAGTTAATCATGGATTAAGAAATGGTGATTACATTAAGTTCGATGATTATTCAGTTACATTTACATGTAATAAAGATGGTAATACAACTCTTCATCCATATCCAAGACCTGGCGATCCTCTTAGTGGTACGTTTACACAGGTTACTGTTATTGATGAAAACAAATTTAGTGTAGGAGTATTAACAGTTACACCTTCTACAGATGTTTCACCTCATACATTTGTATCTGCTGTTCCTGGTGGTATTAAGAAAGAAGTAATTATTAGTGGTGGTGATCATCCACATACATTTGTTGGTACAGCAACTAGTGCAATCCAATCAGGTGGTGGTTATAACCATACATGGGCAGGTGGTACAGCAACCAACGCAGTCCAGTCAGGTGGTAATTATCTTCATACATTCGTATCTGCTGGAATAAACAGTGTTACCTCAGATGTTGGTAATTTACCTAATCCAGTAACAGGTGTAGTATACACACCTTCCACTGGTGATATGGTAATTACTTCTGCTGCTCATTCATTAACTACATCAAATACAATTTCTATTGCTAATAATGGATTATCATTCACCTGTACAATGGATGGCAATTCATCGACTAAGACATATCCTAGATCAACTGATCCTATTTCTGGAATTGCAACTGCTATTACAGGAACAACCACAGATACCTTTACAATCAACGTGGGTGCATCACCTATCGTAAATCATGATGTTACCAATGCAACTTATACTCCAGCGACAGGTGTTATGGAGTTGACTATTGGTGCTCATACCTTGACAACAGGAACAAGTGTTAAGATTGCTGATAATGCATTATCCTTTACCTGTACAATGGATGGTAATACATCGACTAAGACATATCCTAGATCAACCGATCCATTCTTTGATACTGCTGTTAGTATTGCTTCGACAACCAGTACTACAATCACACTTAATGTAGGTGCATCACCAATCGTAAATCATGATGTTAGTGCTGCGACTTATGATGCTGCTACAGGTTTAATGGTACTAAACATCGGTGCTCATACCTTAAGAACAGGAACAAGTGTTAAGATTGCTAATGGTTCACTACCATTTACTTGCACAATGGATGGTAATACATCAACGAAGAATTATCCAAGATCCACTGATCCATTCTACGATACTGCTGTTTCTATTGCTGCTACAACTAGTGATACAATCACACTTAATGTAGGTAAATCTCCCATTCTCCCATTTGATGTTAGTGCTGCAACTTACGATCCTGCCACAGGTATAATGGTAGCAAATATTGGTCCTCATACCTTAAAAACTGGAACAAGTGTTAAAATTAATGAAAAATCATTACTATTCACATGTTCACAGGATGATAATGCAACAGTTCATGCATATCCTCGTTCAACTATCGCTTCTCTTACCGCAACAACTGGCACAGTTTACGATCCTGTTGTAGGTATCATGACTATCACCACTCCTGCTGCTCATGGATTGAAAAATGGTGATGAAGTTAAATTTGATGATGGTGCGGTTTCATTCTCATGTCAATATGGTGTAGGTTCAGCACATACATGGGCTGGTGGAACAGTAACTGATGCTGTTACAATTACTGTTGGTCCTGTCCAGACAAAACATGATGTAACTAATGCCACATATAATCCTGCAACTGGTGATATGGTATTTACCATTGGGGCACATAGTTTCACAACTGATGACTTAGTAGAAATTGGTGCTGAGAAGTTTGCATTTACTTGTACTGCTGACGGTAACGTCAAGACTAAGTATTATCCTCGTGCAACTGATCCTGCATATAATACTCCTTTATTAATTACTGCTGTAGACCAAGTTGGTGGAACAATCACAGTCAATGTTGGTGCTACTAGTGGAACTGTGGCAACCGCATATCCTCGTTCTACTGATTTCATTAGTAATAGGTGGATTGAGGTTTCTAATGTAACCACAAAAACATTTGATGTCCAAGTATTAGATGTAATCCCTTCTACAAATACTGATGCTCATACATTTGTATCTGGAGTTACTAATGGTATTAGTTTCAAACGTGCGAAAGACCCATACTATAATACTTCTGTTGCTATTGCTGCTACAACTAGTGATACAATCAGTTTAAATGTTGGTGTATCAACTATCGTAAATTATAATGTTTCTGATGCTAGTTACGATCCAAATTCAGGTAAAATGGTACTTACCATTGGTTCTCATGACTTAGATGTAGGAACAAGTATCAAGATAGCAGATAACTCACTCACATTTACATGTGATAAAGATAATAATGCGACTCAGCATAGTTATCCTAGAACTCTTATAGAGACCAAAACTGTAACTGATGCTACTTACGATCCTACTACTGGTATGATGGTACTTACTGTTCCTAACCACGGATTTGAGAATGGTAGACAAATTAAGTTAGCAGATAATTCATTATCATTTACATGTACTTTAGATGGTAACACTTCAGTTAAAACTTATCCAAGAGCAACTGATCCTGTAAGTGGTAAGTGGATAAAGGTAGAAAACGTCACTACAAATACTTTTGAAGTACAAACATTAGCAACTGTACCTTCTACAAACGTTTCTGTACATACATTTGTAAGTGCAACTGATGAAGGTTTATCACATAAGAGAGATCCATTCTACGATAATAATATTAACATTGAGGCAAGAACTCCAAATACAATTACAGTTAATATTGGTGCAACTCCAGATCTTCAGCAGAGCACTGGATTAACAGGACCAACATACTTCACTGATGTTCCTATCACTGGATTCAACTATACTAACACTACTGGTGTTACAACTATAACCGCAGTTGGTCATGGACTAACAACAGGTGAAAATGTAAAACTATCTGGTATTGCTTTGACATGTACTTCTGGTATGAAGACATATCCAGATGGTGGAACAGGATTCTTCTTCGGAGTAACTGATATTATTGATGCTAATACCTTCGTAACAAACACAGGTATCTCAACTATAGTACACACATATGTCAGTGGTGGTAATGTAAGAACTGGTGTTACAAGTGACAAGTTCCCTAATCCTCAAGGTGCATTTAATAAGATTGCTAATTTTGAATATAACAATATGACTGGTTTGGCAACAGTAACAACCAATGGATTCAATCAACTTGGAACTGGGCAGTTAATTAACTTTGAAAATATCCATATGATTTGCCCAATTGGTAGTGGTACTACACATGTATTCCCACAAGATACTGGAACTGCTGTTAATATCAGTAACTTCCAATATGATAATCAGTCTGGTATTGCGACCGTTACTACCGCAACTAACCATAATTTTGTCCGATTTAAGAAGGTTAGATTGCAGGGTATGACCGTATCATGTGCATATGGTACTAAGACTTATCCAGATAAGCAAACTGACTTTGAATTAACAACTATTGTTAACTCAACAACATTTGTAACTAATGTAGGAGTATCAACTCTTGCTCATACATATGTTTCTGGTGGTACTGCTGCGGAAGTTAAATTTGCTGGTCCTTACACAGTTAAGGAAAGAATTGATAGAAATACATTCACTGTTAATGTTGGTGTTTCTACTTACGTCCACATTTACGACCACTCTGGTAGAGTATCTCCTGTAAGATATACTGGACCTTATGAAGTTCTTGCTATTGCTAATAGTAAGGAATATACAATTAATGTTGGAAGATCTCCAATTGCTCATACCTACACTGGTGGTGGTACATCTAAACCACAACAATATACTGGTCCTTATAAGATAATTGCTGCTCCAGATGCAAATACATTAAAAGTAAGAGTTGGTATTTCGACTTATCAGCACTTCTACGGTAGTGGAGGTATGATTGCTAGGTTACGCTCTGGTATTGCTGAGAAGAAACTAAATCCAGGTCCATTTAGAGTTAAGGAAGTATATTCTGATACTGAATTTACCACTGACGTTGGTATCTGTACATTTAAACACTTCTATCACTCTGGTGGTAAAGTTGGTAAGGTTAATCAATTCTTCCCTGGCAGTGGATTCTATGGAAATAGTGTTCCAGTAACAGTAGTTCCTGAAAATGGTGTTGGAAGTGGTTTAACAGTTACTACTAGAGTTGGATTTGGTGGAAGTCTTGTTCCTTCTCTAGATAATGTTGGAACTGGATTTACTATTGCTCCAAGGTTGGAAACTCCTGGTCCTTCTTATGATGACCTCCCAGTTAGAGGTCTCTTTAGACTAGGAATTGGTGAAACAACTGCTACTGGTATTGGATTATCCGTAACTTTAAATGTTGGTGGTATTAGTACAAGTGGTGTTGCATCAGAAACAAGTGGTGTTAAAAACTTTACAATTGGAAATAGAGGATATGGTTTCCAAATTAATGATGTAGTTAGTCCTATTGGTTTGGTAACTGCTGCTAAAGTTCTTGCTGGATCTAAGACAGTTGGTTATACAACTGAAACTGAACCATTTGAACTTCAAGTTGTTGATACATTCTCCGATACTTTCTATGGATGGCAATTCGGTCAACTTGATTATATTGATGATATTACCCCACTACAAGATGGTGTAACAAAGAGATTCCCACTATTCCAGAATGAGCAGTTAGTCAGTTTTGAGAAAGCAGATGGAACACCTATTAGTTTCCCATCACTTCTTATCATCTTTATTAATGGTGTTCTTCAAATACCAGATAAAGATTACACCTTTGAAGGTGGTACTGCATTTGAATTCACAAGTCCTCCACAAGAGGCAGACCAAGTTACAATTTACTTCTATAGAGGTAGTAATGATGATGTTAATACTGTTAACGTAGTTGAATCAATCAAGATTGGTGATGAATTAATCTTAATTAAACCAGTTGGTGTTTCTACTGTTCCAGATCAAGAACCAAGAGTTGTTAATGACATTGTTGCATCCGATATTCTTGCAACTAACTTATACTCTAGACAGGGTATTGATAACAACTTCAAGAGACCTGTTGTTTGGAGAAAACAAAAAGTTGATAGAACTGTTGATGGACGTATTATTCCTAAGACTCGTGAAGCACTAGAACCACAAATCTATCCAACAGCAAGAGTTATTGGTTCTGCATCTTCAACTCAAGATTTCCTCTTCCTTGATAATGCTAGTTTGTTCAACTATGAAAATGTAACTCCATCTACCAACTTTGATGGGATTATTACTCAAGGAGAAGAACCAGTTGTAGGTATTCTAAGTGTTGGAATTGGAACTACGGGTGCGAGTGCTGGTACAATTTCCACAATCACTGTTCTTAATGGTGGTTCTGGATATACTGGAATCGTAACAATTTCCATATCCAATCCACCCGATATCACGGTTGGTTTCGGAACAACTGCATTAGCAACTGCGATTGTTTCTAATGGATCAATTATTGGTGCAAATATCACCAATGCTGGTAGTGGATATGGAACGAGTGCATACGCGATAGTACCAAATCCAGTTGTCAAGATTGAACCTGTTACATTAATACCAACTGTAAATGGTTATGAAGGTGATATTATTGGAATTTCAACTGCTGTTGGAATCGGCACTAATCTCAGTGTCAAGTTTACTTTAAATCTTCCAAATTCTCCAACAGATACCCTCAGAGATGGAATGAGAATCTATGTTAATGATACTTTTGTTGGTTCTGGTTTAACTTCTATTGATACTAACAATTCTCAAATAATTGGTATTGGAACAACTGCTTGTAACAACATCTATAAAGTTCACCAAGTTCAGTATGATGCAGGTAACGGAATTTTAACCGCTTTCTGTAATATTGATTCAAATTCAAATGTTTCTGGAATCAATACTGTTGGATTTGCGTTTACTAGTGTTGGTTACTACAGTTGGGGAATTGTTACTGGATTTAGTAGAGGAAGTAATCCAATTGCACTCAATGTTGATGGAAATACGTTCTCTGTTGGTCTTGGATCATACCCACTTTTCCAGAGAAGAGGGTTCGGTTTAAGGGGTACTGGAGGAATCACAAAATAATGAGTATAAATAATACCTAGATCCAATGTGTTTTAATTTTTAGAAAGCAATGCCCGCTATAGTATCAGACCAATTTAGGATCCTAAACGCAGCCAATTTCGTGTCTGATGTTTCAGATTCAAATAATTCGTATTATGTCGTTCTTGGACTCGCGAACCCAACTCAGGTTGGTTTTGGTAGGAGTTCCAATTGGGATAATTCAACCCCGTATCCAGTAGATGATTTTAATTATGCAAATCATGTTCGTGATACTGCGCTTTTTGGTAAGAAAATTACCAAAGACAATATCAGAAGATTGATTAGAAGAGTTGACTGGACGCAAGGTACAATTTATGAAATGTACCGACACGATTACAGTATTCAATCTCCATCTCCTGTAACCAACTCTACTAGGTTATATGATGCAAACTACTATGTAATGAACTCAGACTTCCAAGTCTATATTTGTTTGCAGAATGGTTCTTCAGGTATCAATACTGTTGGTAATCAATCTCTTGATGAACCAACTTTTACTGATCTTGAACCATCTAAAGCGGGTAATAGTGGAGACGGTTATGTTTGGAAATATATGTATACTGTATCACCTGGTGATATTATTAAGTTTGATACTTTGGAGTACATACCTGTACCAAATGATTGGGAAACGGCTACAGGTCCAGTTGCAGCGGTTAGAGATAATGGAAACTCGGATGTAAACCTGAATCAAATTAAAACAGTTTATATTGAAAAACAAGGTGCGGGATATGGTATTGGGCAAAACCAACCCGTTGATATCCTTGGTGATGGAACAGGAGCAAAGGCAGTTTTATCTGTAGATACTTCAGGTAAGATTACTAGTGCCACTGTATCATCTGGTGGTAGTGGTTATTCTTTTGGTATTGTTGATTTATCTTCAATTAATACTGGATCTATTACTGACAGAGCATTCTTAATTCCAATCATTCCACCAACAAAAGGACATGGTTTTAATGCATATAATGAATTGGGTGCTGACAAAGTTTTGATTTATGCTCGTTTTGACGACATTGGTGATTTCCCAACTTCTACAAAATTTGCACAAGTTGGTTTACTTAAGAATCCACTTTCTATTGGTTCAACATCTGTACAGTCTTCTAATTCATTTAGTTCCACAAATGCGATTGTCTTAGATACAATTTCTGACATTACGCAAATTAACGTAGGATCTAAAATTTCTCAAACTATCGGTGCTGGTGTTACTGCCTTTGGATGGGTAACATCTTTTGATAGTTCAACAAATGTTGTTAGATATGCTCAAGATAGATCTTTATACTTTAACCAGTCTACAACAAATCAAGAAGACGACCCATTTGCTTCTCGTCAATCTTTCATCAAACATGCCTTTACAAGTGCCGTAGCTAACGTCACAATTGGTTCTGCAAGTTGCACAATCAATACAGGATTTACTGGTATTAATACAGTAAGTAGCTCTGGTGCTCTAATAGATCTTGGAATTAACTTCACAAGTGGTCTTTCTGGTCCAGAAATTGAAGTCTCATCGGGTGAGCTTATATATATTGATAACAGGCAAACCGTTTCGAGGAACCTGAGACAAAGAGAAGACGTAAAAATCGTACTGGAATTCTAAACTGAGACAATGCCACAAAGAACCAATTTAAATATCAATCCATATTATGACGATTTTGACGCAGAAAACAATTACTATAGGGTATTGTTCAAGCCTGGTTTTCCAGTTCAGGCTAGAGAATTAACTACGTCTCAATCTATTCTTCAGAATCAGATTGAAAAATTTGCTAGACATACTTTCAAAGATGGATCTGTTGTAATACCTGGTGGAGTTAGTTATGATTTTGATTATCAATCAATTCAGATTGAATCAACTTTCCTTGGTTTAAATGTTAGTGATTATATTTCATCCTTTGTAGGAAAAGAGATTAGAGGACAACAAACAGGTCTTGAAGCAAAGATCGTAAATGTTCTTCTATCTTCGCAAACAGAAAGTGGTAATATTACTCTTTTCATAAAATATACTTCTGGTACAGCTAGTAATGATGTAGGTGCTTTCCAAGATGGAGAGACTTTAATTACTGAAGAAAACGTCGTATATGGAAATACAACCATTTCTAGTGGAAACACTTTTGCAGTTACTATTGCAACAAATGCAGCACAAATAGGTTCTGCTGCTCACGTAGATGCAGGTACTTTCTTCTTCAGAGGTTACTTCGTTGACGTTAAAAAGCAAACAGTAGTTCTAGATGAAGCTAATGATGCCCCTTCATACAGAGTTGGTCTTCAAATTAGTGAAGAAATTGTAAACGCAAAGCAAGATAATACTTTATATGATAATGCAAAGGGTTTCACTAACTTTGCTGCTCCTGGTGCTGATAGATTTAAAATACAAACTACTTTAGTTAAAAAGAGTCTTACTGATCTTAATGACTCAAGTTTTATTGAACTCTTAAGAGTTGAAGAAGGTGTACTTTTAACAGTACCTAATAAACCACAGTATTCTGTTATTAAAGATTATATTGCTGAAAGAGATTTTGAGAAAACTGGTAACTTCTTCGTTGAACCTTTTGATATTACTTTCCATGAGTGTTTGAATAATAGAAGAGGTAATAATGGTCTTTACTATGATAATCAAGTAACTGACGAAGGTAATGTTCCTTCTAATGATTTAGCTTGTGTTTCTATTGGTTCTGGTAAAGCATATGTAAAAGGTTATGATATTGACAAACCTGTTGCAACAATTTTAGATATTCCAAAACCAAGAACAACTCGTAAAGTTGAAGGTGCTTTTGTTCCATATAATCTAGGTAGTCAAATTCAAGTAAACAATGTTTACGGACATCCTGCAATAAAAAGAGAAATACAATTATACAGTCAAAGATTAGGTGCTAATGGAACTACTCTTGCTGGTGAAAGAATCGGTGATTGTAGGTGCTATTCTTTTAACTTAACTTCTGGAGAATACTTATCTCCTAGCACACCATTTACTTTATTTGTTTATGATGTAACATTATATCAGAAGTTACATCTTGCTAATCCTCTCAGTGCTGCTCAACTTCCTGCTGGTGCATATATTACAGGTCAATCTAGTGGTGCATCTGGATATGTAACTGCAGCTGGTACTGGAAGTGCCAAAATTTTTGTAAGAGATACAAGTGGAACATTCATCCAAGGTGAAACAATTTATATTAATGGTATTAAAGAGAATGCTAGAAAAACATTAGATGTAAGAATATATGATAGTACTGATGTAAAATCTGTTTATCAGCAAGCTTCTGCACTAGGTCTACAGGCAGATTTCTACGGTGATGTACTTTTAGTCGGTCAACCTGTTCCTGGATTTAAAGAAACAGACCAGTTTAATATTACCGCTGCTGGTAAAGTATCACTTAATAATAAATCTCTTACTGGTATTAAAACAGATTCTTTACTTGCTGTTCAGCAAGTTGGTTTTACAACAACTACTTTGTATAGAGTAAAAGATATTGCAAAAACTGGTACTGAAGTTACTATAGAAGCGACTACAGATGTTGTTGGAATTACTACTGGTGCTCTTCCTGCAGCAGATATTACATCAACAGTTGTTGCGTTTACACCTATTGTACAAAATATTCAACAGGATGAGATGTATGTATCTCTTCCACAAAGTGATGTTGCTACAGTTGATTTAAAAAATTCAAGTCTTGAGTTCCATGCTCAACTTGGTGCATTAGCAACTAATGGTTCTGGTGTAATGACAATCACTAATACTAGTGGTGTTCAAGGTGCTATATTTGAAGCATTTGATGAGGACAGATATAGTATTGTTTATTCTGATGGTACTATTGCAACAGTTACAGAAAATAAATTTGAATATAACAGTGGTTCAAATACAATTACAATTAAAGGTTTAAGACCATCTCAAACTAACGTTGTTGCCAACGTTGTGATGAAGAAACCTGAGTTTAAAGCAAAAAATAAGGTTGTTAATCGTTCACATGTTGTAAATATTACTAGATCTGCAAATAAACAATCTGGATCTACAGCAAATAACAGTTTAAATGATGGTTTGTCCTTTAGTACATTTTTTGGAACTAGAGTTCAGGACAAGAAAATTTGTTTGAATTATCCAGAGGTTATTGAAATTATTGCTGTTCATGAGTCTTTTGATAAAAATGCACCTACATTTGATAAACTAAATCTAACTTCTGTAGAGAATGTACAGACTAGTGCGATTATTGGTGAAAGTATTATCGGTGCTAGTAGTAAAGCAATTGCAAGACTTGTAGCAAAACCTGGCGCTGCTCAAGTAGAGTTTGTATATTTAACTGATGCTAGATTTATTCTTGGGGAAGATATTACTTTTGATGAGAGTGATATTGTTGCAAGTATTGATAGTATTGTTAACGGAAATTATAAAGACGTTACTTACAGATATGAATTAAATAATGGTCAAGAACATGCCTTCTCCAACTATGCTTCTATTACTCGAACTGCTACTAGCGGTCCTCCTCCAACCAAACAATTAAAAGTTGTATTTGATTATTACTCTGTTCCTTCTGGAGATGATGGTGATGTTGTAACCGTAGATAGTTACCCACAGTCTGTGTTTAGAGGATTAATACCAGATATGGAGTCTGAAAGGGATGGTTCTACTACTGGTGGTACAAACGTCTTAGACTTTAGACCTGCTGTTTCTGTATATGATCCAGCAACTGCAACAGCACCTCCATTTAGTTTTGCATCTAGAGATTTTGGTGCTCTTGATAAACCATCTCTACCTTTAGCAGTTGGGGAAGGATCTGTTGTAAGTTTTGAATATTACTTAAGTAGAACTGATAAACTTTTCTTGAATAAAAATGGTGATCTATCTATTGTTCAAGGTGTGCCTGGTGAAGGTGAACCTGACGATTTAGATTCTGACCATATGTTATTGGGTACTATCACTTTACCTGCATATACAGATGAAACTGATTCTATTGATATTGATTTAGAAAACCCAAGAAGATATACTTTTGCTGATATTGGTAAATTAGATAGAAAGATCAGTGCTCTTGAAAGTGCAGTTACTCTTTCTATGTTAGAAGAGGAAACAAAAAATGTTGACATTAGAGATGCAACTGGTAAAGCACGTTTCAAAAATGGATTCTTCGCTGATAATTTCCAAAGTAGTGAGCAAATTGATGATGCCCACCCAGATAATAAGTGTGAACAGACTGATGAAGGTAGCGGTACAATTACACCATTACCATCAAATGCATCTTTAAAAACATTAATTGTAACTAAGGATGAAACAACGTCTTCTACTTACGATAGTACGATTGATTATGACCTTTTAGATGATAATGTTGTTAAGAGGGGTGACCTCTTGATGCTTAAGTATGAGGAGAAAGAGTGGGTAAAACAACTTGCAGCAACTGGTGTAAGTAATATTAACCCATTTAACGTTATTACATGGGCAGTTGCAATTACACTAAAACCAGATATTGATAGTTGGTCTAGAAAGATTCAGACTCAGCAGACTGTAAAGATTAAAGGTAAGCAAAAAACAGTAAAGGTTGTTACTAAACGTTATAAGTGGGTTCGTACTGGTTACTGGTGGGGCTGGTGGGGTCGTTGGCGTTGGTATTGGCGTCGTTATAGATGGAGATGGTGCCATTGGCATTGGGGGTACTACTGGTATCGTCGTGGTTGGAGATATGGATATTGGTGGCGTTGGGGCTGGTACAGATATCGTTGGAGATACGGCTATTGGGGCTGGTGGGGCTGGGGGCACCGTTGTATGCGCCGAGTTGCTACTTACACCACTACTTACAAGAAAGTTGACGTACCAACGCCAACACCCGCAGATAAGGTCGAGAAGATCAAGTCGCAAGCGGAAGAGTATATGCGTTCTAGAAACGTACTTGTTGATGCGCTTTCTTGTAAACCAAAGACTAGGTATTACCACTTCTTTGATGGAAGTAATACTTTGGATATCGTACCAAAACTCCTTGAAATCAAGGATGTTACAGGTGCATTCAAAATTGGTGAAACTGTAATTGGTAAGAGTGGAAAGGCAAAAATTAAGTTCAGAGTTTGTACACCTAACCATAAGAGAGGTAAGTATAACAACCCAGATAGAACTTATAGCATAAACCCATACAATACTGCACAGAATATTCCTACGACATATTCTAAGTCTTCAACAATTCTAAATGTTGACGTTGCTTCCATGGCGGAAGAGGCACAAGGTTCATTCAGTGGATATGTTGTTAATGACATGTTACTGACTGGTCAACAGTCTGGTGCTACTGCAAAGGTAAGTCAGATTCGTTTGGTTTCTGATAAGTTTGGTGATATCCAAGCATGCTTCTTTATTAGAGATCCTCTTGCAAATCCTGCACCTCCAAACAGATTTAAGACAGGTACTAAACAATTTGTTCTTAATACTGATATTAATAACACTAAAGCAATTCCTGGATCTACAAAGATCTCCTCAGGACAAGCAGATTATAAGTCTACTGGTGTTATTGAAACTTGGAGAACGACTAAGTATAAGGTTTACTTCCACAGAGACCCTCTTGCACAGTCATTTACAACAGATGCTAGTGGTGTCTTCCTTACTAGTCTTGACGTTTGGTTCTATACTAAGGATGAAAAACTCCCAGTATTCCTTGAAGTCAGACAAATGCAGTTGGGTATTCCAACCAGAAATGTTTTAGAATACTCTGAAGTAAAACTTGATCCAGACCAAGTTACATTGGTTCCTGACACTGGTGCATCTGCAGGTAATGATGCCCATAAGACTACATTTAACTTTAAGTCTCCTGTATTCTGTGCTCCAAACACTGAATTCTGTGTTGTTCTCTTGTCAGAGTCTGATTCTTATGAAGTCTTCCTTGCAAGGATGGGTTCTAAGACACTCAACTTTAAGGCATTAGGATTAGGTCAGAACTCTCAGCATAGTAAACAGTGGGGTGCTGGTTCTCTATTCAAGTCACAGAACGGTTCTATTTGGACTCCAACTCAGGAAGAAGATTTAACATTCAGACTTAAGAGAGCAGAATTTACAGCTACTTCTGGTACTGTTTATATGCACAACCCAGATCTTGATGTAAGTAACAACTACATCAGACGTCTTGAACCTGATTCTTTCCAAGTTGTCTCTAGATCTGTAACTGTTGGTATTGATACAGTCACAAATGGAACTGTGATGGCAGGTATTCTTACTACTGGTAGGAAGATTGGTGAAGCAACTGCTGCTGAAGGTGGTAGTTCTGGTAAGTCTTATGTCTTTGGTACTATTGAAAGTACAGGTGGTCCTATTGACCTAACATTTGGTTCTTACGCAGGTATTTCTACAGTTGCTATTGGTGGTACTGATTACATCGATGGTCAATATAATAATGTTGATCTATTCGCTGTTACTGGTAATGGAGTTGGTGCAAAAGCAAACCTCTTTATTGAAAATGGAAACGTAACTGCTGCTGGTGCAACTATTGTAGATGGTGGACATGGTTATGCTGTAGGTGATATTATCGGTATTACAACTGCTGATGCTGGTGGTGCTGGTTCTCAATGTCAATTGTCAATTGAAGCAACTAGTGGTGTTGATAGATTGTACTTAGAAGATGTACGTGGTAACACCTTTGTTACTAGCGAAAAACTTGTTTACTTCGATGATGCTGGAACAAGAATAGCACTTGGAACTACTACAATTACATTATCCGCAAGAACTGGTCCTACCTCTAACGAAGGTGACATGATAATTGTTTATCTTCCAAATCACGGTATGTATAGTGGATCTAACAAGATTACTATTAGTGGATGTAAGGATCTTGCTGATGCAACACAACTATCTGCAGATGTTACTTCTACTAGCACTGTAATTTCTGTTGCTTCTACCATGGGTTATGAGACATTTGAAGGAATGCCAGTAAGTGCAACAAATCCAGGTTATGTATTAATTGATCAAGAACTTATTTCTTACACTGGTGTTGGTGAAGGAACATTAACTATCGGCACTAGAGGTGTTGACAGTACAGTTTCTACTCCACATGCTCTTGGAGAAGAAGTTGACTTGTATGAATTACAAGGTGTATCTCTCAGAAGAATTAATACAACTCATGACATTGACCCATATGAGTTTGATATTGATAACTTCTATATCAGAATCCAAAGAGATCAAAATGGTACAGACAGAAGTGATGATGGTTCATTAGTTAATGCTCCACTCCTAAGTTTCGCTGATAGCGGTGCTGCTGGTGGTGATGAAATTGATAGTACAACTAACTTATTGTACTCTAGTATCAAACCTAACTACAGAGTTATTAAACCTACTGGTAAGACTTCTGTTACTGCACAAGCTAGAACGATCACAGGTACAAGTCCAAGTGGAAATGAAGTCTCTTATGTAGATAAAGGTTATGTAAATATTGATCTTGGTAATGTTAATGAGTTTAGTGATGTAAGAATGATTGCTGCTAAAGTTAATGAAGACGCATATAACACTGAATTATTCAGGAATAAGTCTTTCACAACTGCAATCACATTACAAACAACAGATAAAAATGTATCTCCAACTATTGATTCTACGGTTGGTGCAACTGAATTTGAATTCTTTAGAATTAATGATCCAGTCAGCGATTATGCCTTAGATGGTCGTGTTAACATTGCTGGTGAAGATCCACATGCATCTGCTTACGTAAGTAAGAACGTTGCACTTGAGAATGAATCAGTTGCTCTAAAAGTAATCATTGAAGCATACAGAAGTGAAACATCTGATTTCCGTGTTGCATATCAACTTCAAACAACTGCTGAAGGTGGTGCTGCTCCATGGCGTCTCTTCCCTGGCTATGATAACTTGAAAGATACTGATGGTAACGGATTAGGTGATAAAGTAATTACACCATTGAATAATAATGGTCGTCCAGATAGAAAGATCAGACCATCTGCTCCACTATCTGATGAATTCATCCAGTATGAATTTAATGCTCAAGACCTAACTGAGTTCACAGGATTCAGAATCAAGATTATGATGTCTGGTACAAATGCTGCTGATCCTCCTAAATTCAGATCAATCAGAGCGATTGCGTACACATAAACTATAAAAGGCACCTAAATATAGGTGTCTTTTTAATATCACAATGTCATCACCTGACCCCGACACATCTGCTTTTAATGAATTTGCATTTCAAACTATCTTGGATCAATACCAAGAAGAAGAGATTTGGAAGATGTATAAAGATCAACAAAAACTTGATGAACAATTAAAAGAGGATGAAAAGAAAATAGAATATCTTGAAGATGCAAGAGGAAAAGATGAAGAATTTTCTTTAATGAATTATTCTGAAGAATTTGATATTAGACCAGTAGCAGATAATCCTGGTCTTTTTAAAGACATGGAGACTGGTGCAGTTTTGAATATGGATAATACTGCTTACAAAATCTATCAGCAGAACAAAAAAAGATCTGAGGCAATCCAGAGGAAACAAGAAGAGCAAAATGCTAAAGTTGAGAAAATGGATCTTGAAGTTGAAGAAATCAAGGGAGATCTTAAAGAACTGAAAGGTTTGATTAGAGATTTAATAAAAGGACTAAATAACTAAACGGTATATATTTTTTTCTGATGGCAGCAGTTTACAATAAAAATATTGTTATTAATACTGGTTCAACTTTCAATGAGACCTATAACTTAAGAAATCCAGATGAGACTTCTTACAGTTTAGTTGGTGCTGGAATGAGTGCTATTTTGAAAAAACATCCTGGTGCTAGTTCTGGAGTGGGTTTTGCAATGACTTCTACTGATCTTGCAGGTGGTGAATTAAAATTAACAATGACCGCAACAGATACTACTAGATTAAAAGAAGGTCGTTACAGATATGATGTTCTGATTACAGAATCTGGTGGAGATAAAGTACATGTTATAGAAGGTTCAGCAATGGTAAGAGCAGGAGTAACCACATGACTTATACTCAAAAAATAACTGTTCCTAAAGATGCAGAGGTGGATACAAAGTTAATTAAAACTTCTACTGCCCAGAAGGTAACCGTTCTAAATAATAACGACAAAGAAAATGTTGACATTACTGTAAGTGGGTAAATATGGCAAAACCATCTACCAGAGAAGGATTTAAAGACTATTGCCTAAGGCAATTAGGTGCTCCTGTATTAGAAATCAATGTTGATGATGACCAAATTGATGATTTGGTAGATGATGCTTTGCAGTTTTGGCAAGAGAGACATTTTGATGGAACTGAAAGTCAATATTTGAAATATAAGATTACACAAGACGATATTGATAGAGGAAAAGCAAGAGTTGGAAATCAAGGTGCAGGTATAACTACAACAACAGATAGTGCTACTATTACTGGAAGTAGTGTTGGTTTTAACTTTGAAGAGAATAGTAATTTTTTAAAGATTCCAGATGATGTTATTGGAGTAAATAAAGTATTCAGATTTGACAGCAGTAGCATTTCTAGTGGAATGTTCAGTGTTAAATATCAATTATTTTTAAATGACATTTATTGGTTGGGTGCTAGTGAGTTATTAAGTTACTCTATGGTTAAGAGTCACTTGGAGACTATTGATAGATTACTTACAACTGATAAGCAAATAAGATTTAATAAAACTCAAGGAAAACTTTATATTGACATTGAGTGGAATAATGCAACTGTAGATGATTATATTATTATTGATTGTTACAGAGCACTTGATCCATCAACTAATCAGTTAGTTTGGAATAATTATTTCTTAAAAAGATATGCTACTGCATTGATTAAAAGACAATGGGGTCAGAACTTAATTAAATTTCAAGGTGTAAAACTTCCTGGTGGTATTGAATTAAATGGAAGACCAATATATGACGATGCTGAAAGAGAACTCACTGAGTTGAGACAGGCAATGATTAGCGAGTACGAACTCCCACCTTTTGATCTTATCGGATAATGGCACTCAATCCCTTTTTTATACAAGGGTCATCTGGAGAACAGAACCTTGTACAAGATTTAATCAACGAACAGTTGAGGATGTATGGTATTGATGTCACATACATTCCAAGGAAGTTTGTAAATAAAAAATCAATTATAGAAGAAGTGCAATCATCAAAGTTTGATGATAATTTTACCATTGAAGCATATTTGCAAAACTATGATGGGTTCCAAGGGAATGGAGATATCTTAACAAAATTTGGAATCACTCTAAAAGATGAAGTACAATTGATTATTTCTAAAGAGAGGTTTACAGATTTTATCCGTCCATTTATGGATCAGATGGATGATGATGAAGTTGAATTCTTTGATACCCCTAGAGAGGGTGATTTAGTATACTTCCCACTTGGGAAAAAGTTATTTGAGATCAAGTATGTAGAAGTAGAAAAACCTTTCTTCATGCTTCGTAAAAACTACGTTTTTGAACTTAGATGTGAATTATTCGAGTACGAGGATGAGGTACTTGATACAGGTATTGACAGTATTGATAAGACAGTTCTTGATGAAGGATTTATTACTACATTAAACATTGTAGGAAATGGAACCACTGCTTTAGGAACTGCAAGTACAACTACTGGTTATGTTGGTCAAGTATTCTTACAGAATGATGGATATGGATATACAAGCACTCCTCTAGTAACATTCACTTCTCCTCCAGTTGGATTTACGACTGCTACTGCTGTTGCAATCACAACTGCTATGGGACAATTACAGGCAGTAGAAGCAATTAGATTAACAAATGCAGGTTATGGATATAGTGAAAAACCAACTATCTTCATTACAGGTGGTGGTGGATCTGGTGCAATTGCAACTTGTACTTTTGTAGTTGGATCTGGAACTTCCTTCGGTGTTGGAGAAATTACTGTTGGAACATCAGGAACTCAATATGCTTCTGCGCCAACTGTTGCTATAGGAACTGCACCAGCTGGTGGAGTTGATGCAACTGCATTTGCAACTCTTAATTCTAGAGGTCAGGTTACTAATGTATACATTACTAATGCAGGTGCTGGATATACAGAGGCACCTTCTGTAACCTTCTCTGGTGCTCCTCAGAACGGAACTGGCACTTATGTATACAATGAACTAGTTACTGGGCAATCAAGCAGTACAACAGCAAGAGTTAGGGAATGGGATGCAACTAAGGGTGTTCTTAAGGTTGGTATTGTTACTGGAACCTTCTATGACGGGGAAACAGTTGTTGGTTCTTCCTCATCTGCTACATACACTGTGAGAACATATAATTTTGAAGATACTTATGATGCTTTCAATGAAGGTGATGTCTTTGAAACAGAGGCAGATTTAATCTTAGATTTTTCTGAGAAAAACCCATTTGGTGAATTCTAATGTTAGGGCAGTATTACTATCACGAAATCCTAAGAAAAACAATTATTGGTTTCGGAACCTTATTTAATAATATTCAACTACGCCATCAAGATGCTAATGGTAAGGATATTAGTGCAATTAAGGTACCCCTAGCATATGGTCCTGCACAAAAATTCTTGGCAAGAATTGAGCAAGGTAAAACAAATGAGAGAGACATTGCAATTACTTTACCAAGAATGTCATTTGAAATGACTGGTATTGAGTATGATGCAACAAGAAAAACAGGAATTACTCAAACATTCAAAACCACTATGAAACCCAGTGGTTCTTTGAAAAAGGTATTCATGCCTGTTCCTTATAATCTTCAATTTTCATTATCAATTTTTACAAAATTAAATGATGATGCTTTACAAATTATTGAACAGATATTACCTTATTTCCAACCAAGTTTTAATGTTACGATAGACCTAGTAAGTTCTATTGGAGAGAAAAGAGATATTCCTATTACACTAAACAATATTAGTTTTTCTGATGAATATGAGGGAGACTTTACAACTCGTAGAGCACTCATTTATACATTGACTTTTACTGCAAAAACTCAACTCTTTGGTGCAATCGCAGATTCTCCAGATGGAATCATCAAGAAGGTTATGGTCGATATCTACCAAGATACAAATACAAGAACCGCAAGAAAGAGTGTCAGATATACAACTACACCAAAAGCGAAAAAAGATTACAACGACGACGGAGCGATTACTGCTGCCGATGATCCGTTAGTCGAAGCAGGTGATGATTTTGGATTCAATGAAACTACATCAATTTATTTGACTCCAACTAAATATAGTCCAAGTGAAGGAAAGGATGTTGACGGATGATGAAAGACAACAAATTTGACGAAATTAATGAAGCACTAGATACATCAATCGAATCTAGTATTACTGAGATTCAGAAAGATGCTGTGCCAATTCCTAAACAAGAAACAGATGATGTAACTAAAGATTATGAATACACTAGAGGTAACTTGTATTCCTTAATTGAAAAGGGACAAGAAGCACTCAACGGAATCATGGAACTAGCAGCAGAAAGTGACAGTCCTAGAGCATATGAAGTTGCTGGTCAGATTTTAAAAAGTGTTGGTGATAATACAGATAAACTTTTAGATTTACAAAAGAAACTAAAACAACTTGAGGAAGATAGTGGAAAACCAGTAGGTGGTAACGTAACTAATAATGCTGTTTTTGTTGGGTCAACTACAGAGTTGCAGAAGTTACTAAAAAAAGGAATACTAAATAATAAGTAAGTGTTCTATCGTTTACGATGAGATTAGATGAAAACAAAAGTGGTGATAGTTCTTTGCGTGACTGGTTTAGCAAGAGTCGCTCTTCTGATGGTACCCCTGGTTGGGTTCAACTGGGCGGTAAATACTCAGGAAAGCCCTGTGCTAGACAACCAGGACAAAAAACTAAACCAAAATGTGGATCATCTAAAATGAAGCGCAACCTCAATAAAAAGGAAGAGGATGCTGCTTTTCGTCGTAAGAACCGTCAAGACCCAAACCCAAATAGAAAAGGTAAGGCAAAGAACGTGGCAACAGAACAAATGAATTCATTTAAAACATTTCTTGAGGGCAAGAAAGATGCCTGTTATACGAAAGTAAAATCTCGTTATTCAGTTTGGCCAAGTGCTTATGCAAGCGGTGCACTTGTCAAATGCCGAAAAGTTGGTGCAAAGAATTGGGGAAATAAAACAAAGAAAGAAGAATTTGAAGGTACAACGACCTTTGCTAATTTCCAAGCGGAATGTTGGAAAACGCATAAAAAAGTAGGAATGAAAATGAAAGGGGGCAAATTGGTAAATGATTGTCGCCCTAAGAACGAAGAAGTTGAAATAGGTGAAGCAAAAAAATGTTGGAAAGGTTATGAGAAGAAAGGAACCCAAAAACTATTCGGAAAAACGTACAACCGCTGTGTAAAAAAAGAGGAGACAAACAATGTCGAAGAAGGAGCAGCATGGACAAAAAAGTCAGGACAAAACAAGTCAGGCGGACTTAACGAAAAAGGCAGAAGAAGTTACGAACGCGAAAATCCTGGATCTGACCTTAAAGCACCTAGCAAGAAAGTTGGAAACCCCCGCAGGGCATCATTCTGCGCTAGAATGAAAGGAATGAGAAAGAGACAGAAACCATCTAACAATACAGGTGATGATAGATTATCTAAGTCACTAAGAGCATGGAATTGTTAAAATGAAAAGTTTTAAACAGTTTATGGCAGAGGGTAACCCTACTACCCGTATGATGCAAAAATCTAGAACACAGCAGACTGGTAACATTAGTGCCGATCGTGGAACTGATGAAAAAGCAAATAGAGCGAAACGTAAATCTCTTGAAACAGATTTAAAAAAGAAAGGAATTGGATATAAAAAGGGAGTTGGTGAATATAAATATTCATCAGGAGAAGGTACAGGACGTGAGGTTTCATACCAAACAAGTCCTAAACCAGGAATGTCCAAACGTCGTTTCGGTAAGGTCATGCGTCGTCTCGGTAGAAAACATGGTCAAGAGTCTGTAATCACAAAGGATAAAAACAAACCTGCAAGATTACATGATACTGAATCTAAAAAACCTAGTCCCTCCTTTAGTTTAGGTAAAACAAAACCAGGTAAGAATCCTTCTGGTATGGGTCAAACTTCTGGCACAAAAGTTAGAAGTGGAAAACTAGGTAAAACTAATAAACCTGCATTTCATTATAATTAAAATGAATATTATTATTATTGCTGTCGTAGTGCTCATTGTTTCAACAGGAGCACTTCTAAGATATTATGATCCACATTAAACTATGAGTGATAACGTATATCTTGGTAATCCGAATCTAAAAAGAGCGAATACTCAAATTCAATTTACTGAAAAACAAATTGTTGAGTTTCTAAAATGTAAAGATGATCCTGTATATTTTGCCTTAAATTATATAAAGATTGTTTCTCTTGATGAGGGAGAAGTTCCCTTTAAGATGTATCCTTTCCAAGAAAAGTTGGTAAGGAGATTTCATGAGAATAGATTTAACATCTGTAAGATGCCACGACAGACAGGTAAGTCTACAACTTGCGTGTCGTATCTCTTACACTATGCTCTCTTTAATGCTAATGTTAATATTGCTATTCTAGCAAACAAAGCATCGACTGCTAGAGATCTACTAAACAGATTACAATTTGCATACGAAAAACTGCCCAAATGGATGCAGCAAGGAATCCTTGTGTATAATAAAGGTTCCATGGAATTGGAGAATGGATCTAAGATTATCGCAGCATCTACGTCTGCATCTGCTGTTCGTGGTGGATCTTATAACATCATATTCTTAGACGAATTTGCGTTCATACCGAATCATATTGCTGAACAATTCTTTGCATCTGTTTATCCTACTATTTCTTCTGGTAAGAATACCAAAGTAATTATGGTATCTACCCCTCACGGGATGAATCATTTTTACAGATATTGGCATGATGCTGAAAGAGGAGAAAATGAATACGTACCTACTGAAGTTCACTGGTCAGAAGTACCAGGCAGAGATGCTGTATGGAAAGAACAGACAATCAAGAACACTTCTGAATCACAGTTTAGAGTTGAGTTTGAATGTGAGTTCTTAGGATCTGTTGATACCTTAATTGCACCATCGAAACTGAAAGCGATGGTTTATGAAAATCCAACCACACAAAATGCTGGTTTGGATGTATACGAACAACCTAAAGAAAAACATGACTACATGATTACGGTTGACGTTGCAAGAGGGGTTGGTTTTGACTACTCTGCATTTATTGTAGTTGATATCACCGAGTTTCCACATCGTCTTGTGGCAAAGTATAGAAATAATGAAATCAAACCTATGTTGTTCCCGAATATTATTTGGGAAGTAGCAAGAAATTATAATAATGCATTTATATTATGTGAGGTAAATGATATTGGAGATCAAGTTGCATCTATTCTAAACTATGATCTTGAATACTCTAACCTTCTTATGTGTTCTATGAGAGGACGTGCAGGTCAAATAGTTGGTCAAGGATTTTCTGGTAAGAAGTCACAATTAGGTGTCAAGATGTCCAAGACAGTAAAGAAGGTTGGATCATTGAACCTTAAGACAATGATTGAAGGTGATAAAGTTATCATTAATGATTATGATATTATTTCAGAACTTACTACATTCATATCTAAAAGTAATTCATTTGAGGCAGAAGAAGGATGTAATGATGACCTTGCCATGTGTCTTGTAATATATGCATGGTTAGTTGCTCAAGATTATTTTAAAGAACTTACTGATCAAGATGTTCGTAAAAGATTATATGAAGAACAGAAAAATCAAATTGAACAGGATATGGCACCATTTGGTTTTATAGATGATGGTTTAGATAGTGATACATTTGTAGATGCAGAAGGAGACAGATGGAATAAAGCTTCGGATGAATATGGTGAAAGATCATATATGTGGGATTATCTTTCTTAATGGAATTTGATTTAGATGAGAACCTGTCATTGGGTCATTTGTTACTTTCTGATAGAGAGTGTAGGACTTGTAGAGAGACAAAGAATTTAGTTGATGGGTTTTATCGTACCAGAAAAGATAGAGGACCAGTAGCATCATCATACTCATATGAATGTAAAAAGTGCACTATCAAAAGGGTGAAAAGTAAAAAATTTGAAAGTATTGAAAGGTGGCAATATCCTGACTGGTAGTAAGTTCACGCTAAGTTTCCCCTGTGTAAAGGTTCAAAACAATAAATATTTTTAGACTATTTCTGAGTACGCCAAGGAGTAACAAATGGGCTATTTAAACTTAGCATCTCCAGGTATTCTGGTTAGAGAAGTTGATTTGACCACTGGTAGAGTGGATGCAACTTCTGATAGTATCGGAGCGCTATGTTCGCCATTTGCAAAGGGTCCTGTAAGTCAACCAACATTGATCGAAAGTGAGCAAGATTTGCTCAACGTCTTCGGATCTGCATACAGTGCAGATAGACATTATGAGCATTGGATTTCGGCTTCTTCATACCTTGCATATGGAGGTGCACTACGTGTTGTCAGAGCTGACGGCACTGCACTGAAGAATGCATGTGCTGACGATACACCAGGTATTGCCTTCACGGGGACTGCTATAAAAATTAAAAATGATCTGGATTTTGAATCCACTGGATATCTAGAAAACGGTATCAGTGGCGTTTCTTTCGTTGCACAAACACCAGGTACATGGGCAAATAATGTAACAATCTGCGTTATTGACGGTCAAGCAGACCAACAAATGACTGGTATTAATACAACACAGTTTGCATCTGTTGTTGGTGTTGGTACTACACAAAGTGTAAGAGTAACACATTCACTACAAGTAGGTTACGGTGTAACACAAGCAGTTCCTGCTAACACTGTTCTTGCTGGTGCAGGTGCTACAACACTATTAGATGGATACTTTAAAGGTATTATTACTGGTATCAGTAGTGCTAAAAACGGTACTATCGATGTTAAGTTCCACTCTCATGTTTCTACAGCGGGTACTGAAACCGAAGTAGATTACACACCAACTGGTATTTACAGATTTGCAGACTCTGGTTCACTTGCTTTCCATACTGTTGACGGTGTAACAATCGGTGTTACTACGTTAACTAATTCGGATGTTGCTTATGGTACTACTTCTTACTCTGGCGAGAACGATTGGTTTGATAACCAATACGTAGGTATCGATAATAATAACTTTAAGTGGAACGCTGTAGCAGATCGTCCTGGTACTTCTCAGTATTGTTCTGAGAGAAACTCCAGACATGACGAAATGCACATCCTTGTCATTGACGACAAAGGTTTAATCACAGGAGTTCCTGGTCAAATATTAGAGAAGCACTTTAATCTTTCTAAAGCAAAGGATGCAACTTCTTCTGTTGCAACACCTTCATGGTATAGAAAGTATCTTGTAGAAGATTCAGATTACATCTTCGGTGGTAACGAACCTACTGGTGTTACTACTTCTAGTTTCCAGAAAGATAAGTTTGAACAAGACAGTGACATTGGATGGAACCAAGATGCACAAGACATCAGTTTTGGTGGTAGAGGTGCTTGGAAGGTTGTAATGTCTAAGGGCGTTAACTACGCTGCATCTGGTTTAACTGGTGAATTTGCTGCTTCAGTTGGCAACATCTATGCTGGTTATGAATTGTTTGAGAATCCTGAGGAAATTGAAATTGACTTCCTCATCATGGGTTCTGCAAACTACAGCAAAGAGGGTGCTGCTGCAATTGCAAACAAACTAATTGAAGTTGCAGAATTGAGAAAAGATGCTGTTGCATTCATTTCTCCTTATAGAGGTGCATTCTTAACAGACGATGCCCTCAACCCAACATCTGAGATCTTAGCTAAGATCACAGGATACTATGCTCCTGTTACATCCTCATCTTTCGCTGTTCTTGATTCTGGTTACAAGTACACCTTTGACCGTTTCAACAAAGAGTTTAGATGGGTTCCAATGAACGCTGATATCGCTGGTCTTTGTGCTAGAACTGATATCAATAACTTCCCATGGTACTCACCTGCTGGTACTTCCAGAGGTGCTATCCTGAATGCTGTTAAACTTGCGTTCAATCCTGGTAAGAGAGCAAGAGACGAACTCTATTCCAATAGAATTAACCCAATCACCTTTAATCCAGGTGGCGGTATCATTCTATTTGGTGATAAGACTGGTCTTGCAAAAGCATCTGCATTCGACAGAATCAACGTCCGTCGTTTGTTCATCTTCCTAGAGAAGGCGATATCTGCTGCAGCAAGAGATCAGTTATTCGAGTTCAACGATGATATTACAAGAACAAACTTTGTAAATATCATTGAACCATTCTTACGTGATGTTCAGGCAAAGAGAGGTATTAGTGACTTCTTAGTTGTCTGCGACGAAACCAATAACACTCCTGACGTTATTGATCGTAACGAATTTATCGCAGACATATTCATTAAGCCTGCACGTTCCATCAACTTCATCGGTCTTACATTCGTTGCTACTAGAACTGGCATCTCGTTTGAAGAAGTCGTTGGTAGAGTTTAATTTTAATCCTAGGTAAACAACAATGGCACACAGAGGGCAACAAAATTCGATTGCTACCAAAACTAGGACAATCGATGATTTCAAACAAAGACTAATTGGGGGTGGTTCAAGAAGCAACCTATTCGAGGTTGTTATGAACTTCCCTGAAGGAGTTGTAGGAGCTGATGTTACGGATATCGAACTTAAGTCTCGTTTCCTTATCAAAGCAGCACAACTTCCTGCATCTAATATTACACCAATCGAAGTACCTTTCAGAGGAAGAACTCTGAAAGTTGCTGGTGACAGAACATTTGATGCATGGACAGTCACAGTTATTAACGATACTGATTTCGCACTTCGTTCTTCTTTTGAAAGATGGATGAACTTTATTAATAAGGTATCAGATGCTTCAGGTAGAACAAGTCCTGAAGATTACCAAGTAGATGCTTGGATTCATCAACTTGGCAGAGCAGATGTTTCACCTAATGGTGAGCAACCAAGTGGTGATTCACTACCTATTCTGAGAACGTATCACTTCTATAATATCTTCCCAACTCAGGTCGCACCGATCGAAGTTTCTTATGAAACAACCGACACTATCGAAGAGTTTACTGTTGAACTACAAGTTCAGTGGTGGGAAGCAGGTGGAAATGGCGGATCTGTAGAGTGATAAATAGTTAAACAGTAAAAAAGTTTAACTATACAATGGCGAAACTGTTTGGATTTTCAATTGAAGATGGCGATAAAAAGCCAAAGGGCTTAGTCTCCCCCGTACCTCAGAACAATGAGGACGGGGTTGACTATTATTTGAGCAGCGGTTTTTACGGTCAGTACGTAGATATCGAAGGTGTTTTTAAAAGCGAACACGACTTAATGCGTAGATATCGTGAGATGGCATTACATCCAGAAGTGGATAATGCAATTGAAGATGTTGTAAACGAAGCAATAGTATCAGATTTAAATGATTCTCCAGTTGAGATTGAGTTATCTAACCTCAATGCTAGTGAATCACTAAAGAAAATTATTAGAGAAGAGTTCAAATATATTAAAGATCTTTTACAATTTGATAAGAAGTGTCACGAGATATTCCGTAATTGGTATGTTGACGGAAGAGTTTATTATCATAAGGTAATTGATTTAGATAAACCTTCAGAAGGAATTAAAGAAGTCAGGCACATGGATGCCATGAAAGTGAAATATATGAGGGTTCTTAAAAAAGAAAAGGGCAATGAGTTACAAATTGCACAAAATTATGTGCCTGGTAGAAATCAAACAATACAATTAAAAGATCCTCAGATCGATGAATTTTTTGCGTTTAGTCCTGATAAGAAATCATATAGTTCAAACTCACAAAAAACAATCAAAATTGCACCCGATGCTGTAACCTATATTACATCTGGATTAGTAGATAGAAATAAACATTTAACACTATCATATCTTCATAAAGCAATCAAGGGTCTTAATCAACTTCGTATGATTGAAGATGCACTTGTTATCTACAGATTATCAAGAGCACCAGAAAGAAGAATATTCTACATTGATGTTGGTAATCTTCCAAAAGTAAAATCTGAGCAATACCTCAGAGATGTTATGAATCGTTATCGTAACAAATTAGTTTACGATGCAAACACTGGTGAGATTCGTGATGACCGCAAGCACATGAGTATGCTTGAAGATTTCTGGTTACCTCGTAGAGAAGGTGGTAGAGGAACTGAAATCTCTACACTTCCTGGTGGTCAAAATCTTGGAGAACTTGCTGACATTGAATATTTCCAAAAGAAACTATATCGTGCACTGAATGTTCCTGAGTCTAGAATTGCAGGATCTGGTGATGGATTTAATCTTGGTAGATCATCTGAAATTCAAAGAGACGAATTAAAATTCAACAAATTTGTTGGTCGTTTAAGAAAGAGATTTAGTAATGTATTCCTTGATCTTCTAAAGACTCAACTAATTCTTAAGAATGTTGTTACTCCACAAGACTGGGAGGTTCTATCTGAGCACATCCAGTTTGATTACTTAAAGGATAATCATTTCTCTGAACTAAAAGAGAATGAGATGATTACTTCTAGAGTAACATTAGCATCTCAAGTAGAACCATATTTGGGTAAGTACTATTCTGTTGAATATGTAAGACGCCATGTTCTTCGTCAGACTGATGAAGAGATTAGAGAGATCGACAAACAGATTGATCAAGAAATTGAGTCTGGACTTCTTCCTGATCCTAATGCTCCAGTGGATGAAAATGGGAATCCCATAGAAGGTGGAGGGGAAGAAATTAACCCCGAAGGTGGGGAAATATAAATAAATATTAGGATTATAATTTTTACATACTATGAAACCTACTGCTGAACTAACTGATATGTTAACTGGTGGCTCCTCTAGTACAGAGGTTGCAGACAAGATAAAGGATCTTTTGTACGCAAAAGCATCTGAAAAAATTGACGCTTTCCGACCTCAAGTTGCCGATAATTTATTTGGTGAACCTGAGCAAGAGGAAGAAGGTGAAGCAAGTGCTGAGGTGGAAACTGAAGTTGGCGATGAATCCGAAACTCCAGTAGATGTTGAAGCAAGTGCAGAAACAGATACTGAGGAAACCGTATCCAATGAAGAGGAAGAGGAATGACTCAAAGAGTTAACATAATTGCAACTGAACAGGCAACGCCAACAACAGCAGGTGCTGCAAGCAGTATTAGCAAAGCAACTTGTGTAAGACTTTATAACCAGACTGGTGGTGATGTTGTTGTTAACGTGAGTGCAACTGTTAGTGCAGCAAGCACAAATCAATTTACTATGGCAGCAGGTAGAACTGAATTTTTAGAAAAATTACCTACCGATGTTATTTTTACAAGTGGTGCAATTAAAGCAGCAAAAGTAGGATTTACAAACTAAGAACCATGAAACTAATTAGAGAAGAAATCGAAAATGTAGAAGTCGTAACTGAAGAGGTTGACGGCAAAAAGAAACTGCATATCGAAGGTGTTTTCCTACAGGGTGAAATCAAGAATCGCAATGGACGTATGTATCCAATGAGTGTTCTTGATAAAGAAGTATCACGTTATAACGAAGGGTTTGTATCAAAAGGTCGTGCACTTGGAGAATTAGGACATCCTGATGGTCCTGTTGTAAACCTTGATCGTGTTTCCCATAAGATTACCTCTCTTGTAAAAGAGGGTACAAACTATGTTGGAAAGGCAAGAATCCTTGATACTCCTATGGGAAAGATTGCATCTTCTCTTTTAGATGAAGGAGTGAAACTAGGTGTTTCATCTCGTGGTATTGGTTCTTTAGTCAAACAAGAAAGTTGCAGTATAGTCGGTGATGACTTCATCCTTGCAACTGCTGCTGATATAGTAGCAGATCCTTCTGCTCCAGATGCTTTTGTTAATGGAGTAATGGAAGGAAAAGAGTGGGTTTGGGAAGGTGGTTCCATTCGCGAAGCGGCTGCTGAACAAGCAAGAATCGAGATCGAGAATGCAGTAACCCGTCGAGAATTAGAAGAACAGAAACTCTCAATGTTCAATAATTTTCTCTTAAATCTATAAACTCTATAAATAAGTATAGATTAAAACAATTTTGTAACAATTTTGTTTTCCTCTGAGAGTAAACAATGTCCGTTGGTAACCAATTAAAAGAAATGGCAGAAAATGTAGTAACCAAAGGGGCAACAACTGCAGATCCAATGCAGAAGACCCCCGATTATGTACCAGGTCATGGTCAAATAGAAGATCTTGGCGGTCCATCCCCCGATAACTACAAACCAGATGACGATTCAGCAAAGCTGAAGACACCATCTGCAGTTGTAGCAAAACCACCTGGAAAACCAGGTGCAAAGGCAGATCCAATGCCAAAAGCTCCAGATTATGCACCTGGTAAAGGTGGTGCTGATAGTTACAGCACAGGTAGTGGTAAGGCAAAAACTAAGGTTGAAGAAACCGAAGTTGAAGGTGATGTAGTCGAGGAAGAAAAAATCGACTCTACAGGAGATATTAATATCGATGTCACTGACGACATTAATGCAATGTTTAATGGTGAAGAACTCTCCGAGGAATTCAAAGGAAAGGCAGCAACAATTTTTGAAGCTGCTGTTAGAGCAAAAGTTAACGAACTTGCAGAGGACATCGAAAAGCAGTATGCAGAAGCAGCTGCTGAAGAAGTCACTGAGTTCAAAACAGAACTAACAGAAAGAATCGACAAGTACCTTGAGTACGTTGCCGATGAGTGGTTCAAGTCTAATCAACTTGCAGTTGAAAACGGACTCAAAACAGAAATGACTGAATCATTCCTATCTGGAATGAAAGGTCTATTTGAAGATCATTATGTATCCATCCCTGAAGATAAATATGATGTACTTGAGGCTATGAGCGTCAAGTTAGATGAAATGGAAACAAAACTCAACGAGCAGATTGAAGCTAACGTCACACTTCATTCAAAACTATCTGAGTCTACTAAGGCTGAGATCGTAACTGAATTATCCCGTGGTTTAGCTGAGTCTCAAAAAGATAAACTCGCCTCTCTTGCAGAAGGTGTTGAGTTTGAGAGTGAAAAACAATTTACAGAGAAGTTAACTACTATTAAAGAATCTTATTTCTCTAACGGTACAACTACTCAAATTAGTGATCAGGCAGAGGAACCCCAGTTGGATAAAGGGAATTCCGATACTATGTCTGCTTACATCAGAGCACTTGGTAAGTATTCTGGAAAGTGATTTTAATATCATTAAAAACTCAAACATCTCACGCAAAACTCTACTAAAATGTTAGGCAATGCAAATTATCTAGAGGAGAAGTGGGCTCCTCTCCTCGACGCAGAAGGCGTTGAGAAAATCTCAGACCCACATAGAAGAGCAGTTACTGCTGCTATTCTAGAGAACCAAGAGAAAGCACTTAAAGAAGAAGCAGGTTTACTTCAGGAAGCACCTACTTCTGGTTTTGGCGGTGCTCTTTCAGGTGGTGCAGACTTTAAAGGTGGTGCACTCACTTCTACTGGTTCACCCACCGCAGGTTTCGACCCAGTTTTAATTTCATTGATCAGAAGATCAATGCCAAACTTGGTTGCTTATGACCTTGCTGGTGTTCAACCAATGAACGGTCCTACAGGACTTATCTTCGCAATGAGATCTAAGTTCGTTAATGACGACGGTACACTAGGTAGCGAAGCATTATTCAACGAGCCAGATACAACTTTCTCTGGTTTATCAACTGCTGCGAGTCAAACACTTGGTGCAGACTACACTGGTGCTACTGATGGTGGCGCTGCTGTTGGTTTCGGTACTACCGAGCAACAAGGAGCTAATCCTGGTCTTCTTACTCTTAACTCTGATGGCAAGAGCTACAACGTAGGTCAAGCAATGAGCACTGCTGAGGCAGAAGCACTTGGTGATGCAGGTAACGCTTTCCGCGAAATGTCATTCAGCATCGAGAAGGTTGCTGTTCAGGCACGTTCAAGAGCGTTAAAGGCAGAGTACAGTTTGGAACTAGCACAGGATCTCCGCGCTATTCATGGTTTAGATGCTGAGGCTGAATTAGCAAACATTCTCTCAACAGAGATACTTGCTGAAATCAACCGCGAAGTCATCAGAACCATCTATAAGTCTGCTGAGGCAGGTGCTCAGAACAACGTTGCAACCGCAGGTGCGTTTGACTTAGACGTTGACTCCAATGGTAGATGGTCAGTTGAGAAGTTCAAAGGTTTACTTTTCCAAATCGAGAGAGACGCTAACGCGATCGCACAAAGAACTCGTAGAGGAAAGGGTAACATAATCCTATGTTCTTCTGACGTTGCTTCTGCATTAACAATGGCTGGTGTATTAGATTACACACCTGCACTTAATGCTAACCTTAACGTTGATGACACTGGTAATACATTTGCTGGTACAATCAATGGTAAGTACAGAGTATTCATCGACCCATTCTCAGGTGGTCAGAACGCTTCTGGCGCTCAGTACTACGTTGTTGGTTACAAAGGTACTTCACCTTATGATGCTGGACTTTTCTATTGCCCTTACGTTCCACTACAGATGGTAAGAGCAGTTGGAGAAAACACATTCCAACCAAAAATCGGGTTTAAGACTCGTTACGGTATGGTTTCTAACCCATTTGCTGAAGGCGACAATGCTGGTGCAGGTCGTATCTTCGCTGGTGTTAACAGATACTATAGACGTGTACGTGTTGACAACCTAATGTAAGCGAGATGCTTATATTTTTCCAAGAGACTCCTTAGGGGGTCTCTTTTTTTGTCAACATCTCCTGACACTAAATAATGTTACAGGAGGTAAAGACTAATGTTACACTTATTAGGCAAAGGAATAATGCCAGAATGGAATGAAGAGAAGCACGACAAAGATGAGGTTTTTGCCTTTCTGTGTTATCGTGGTATCTTCTATTCAAAAATGGTTAGACTAGATCCATTCAAGATTAAATCTTGGAGAATAGATTGGGACTAGGCATTTCTTTTTGTTAAGAAATACCCGACTAAGTATAAATTTTTTGGTAAATAATAATAGGGTTGGAGGAAAGAAAATGCACTAAACCTCCTGTATTATGTTTCTTAATTAATGGAGTAAAATGCATAATCTAATACCACGTAGTGAACTAGACTCGTGGCAACACTATAGTACGTCAAGCGACGAGAAGATCAACGACTACTATGAATGTCTAGTTGAATGCGATTCAAGACAAAACGAATGCAAACGAATATGTAGAGAAATTCTACAATAAATACAGGAGGTCAAGAGACCTCCTTTTTTATTAAATGAAATATCTTACTCATCCTCTGACCGTATGTAATCTAATTATCGTAGGGTCTCTTGTCTTCATCGAAGCATTACATATTAATTTTCATAAGGGGTTGACACAATGCGAAGACCCTGCTATTATAAAAGAGTTGGACGCAACATGGGAGTGACTGAATAAACTTACTGGCAACTGCTGGTTAAGGTGATGAGACACAGGTGGTGCTGCTCCGAAAGGAGAACCGATCAACCAATCGGGTCTCAGGCAATAACGTTTTTACTACTGTAGTAATGCCCGTTATTTGTTGGTATACAGGAATCCAACCTCCCTCTTTTTTATTATGGTTTGTTTTCGTAGGGTGGTATGACCACCCTTTTTTAATGCTATGAAGAAATTTATTTTTGATGTAGACGGAACTTTAACAGAAAGTCGTAAACAAATAGACGAGGAATTTTCTACAGAGTTCCTTAAATTTTGTTGTAAGTATGATACTTACTTGGTTACAGGAAGTGATCGTAAAAAAACTATTGATCAGGTAGGATTGGATATTTACAATAGATGTAGGAGAGTTTTTCAATGTTCTGGAGCAGACATATACGTTAGAAATAAGAATGTTTACAGATCATCATGGCAACCACCAAGAGATTTAGTTAATTTTCTTAGTGATGAATTAGATTACAGTACGTTTCCATATAAAACAGGTAATCATATCGAACATAGACCTGGTGGAATAAACTTTAGTATTATTGGAAGGGGTGAGAATAGTATGGAACATAGAAAGGATTATGTAAAATGGGATAAAGAACGTGATGAAAGAGTTTTAATTGCAGATAGAATTATAAATCAGTTCCCTCATTTAAATATTCAGATAGGTGGACAAACAGGATTAGATATATCAGATAATGATAAGAGCCAGATATTAAAATTTTTTAGTCCTTTTGATGAAATACATTTCTTTGGTGATATGATGAAGCAAGGACAGAATGATTATCCTTTAGCAGAAGCATTAAGGGAATGGGGCGGTTATCCGCACTGTGTTAAAAACTGGGAGGATACCCGAACCGAACTTAGAAAATATGTGGAACTTGACACAATCCCAAAGAAAGTGTATACTAAATAACATTACAACGGGATCGAAAGATCGTGCCCCTGCGTAGAACGCCACCCTTGTCGGGAGTGGTACCATCCGCAGGTTTTTTAGTATCTGCGAGACAATAAAAAAACAAATGATCAAATCAACAATCGCTGCAGTAGCAGCATCTCCATTCCTATTCGCTGGTGCAGCTTTTGCTGGTCCATATGTGAATTTAGAAGCAACAGGTTCTTATCCTGATGGTGCATATACATCTGGCGGACTAGAAGCAGTAGTTGGATACGAAGGAGAAACAGCAAACGGAATCGGTTGGTATGTATCTGGTGGTCCTACAGTGACTCATACAGAAGCAACTGATGAGTTCGGAGACGTTGAACTAATAGGATACCTTGGTGGTTCTTATGATAAGTTCTACGGTGAAATCTCTGGAGTAACTGCAGAAGACGATATTGACTGGTCTGCGAAAGCAGGTGTGAAGTTCACATTCTAAGTCAGTAGACAATAATTCATCTAGATGTTATAATTGGGGTGCGACGGCACCCCTTTTTTTATCTAAATACAAATAAAAGGCAAAATGTCTACGAATCGTTTTTACGCGAAAGAAATACAGAATAGGAATTATTTGTCCCCAGTAGGGTTTAAGTTTGCACTGACAAAATACCCTAAAGTTTCTTTCCTAGCAAATAGAGCACAAATTCCAAGTATCACTGCGGGTACTGCTATCCAACCATCCTACCTCAAGGATGTTAATGTACCTGGTGATAAACTAGTATACGATGATTTCCAATTAACATTTATTGTAGATGAGAATATGGAAAATTATATGAGTATTCATAATTGGTTAGTTGGATTAACATATCCAGAATCAGTACAACAATTTACTGATCAGATTGCTGGTGATATGAAAAATCAATTTAGTGAAGGAACTTTACTTATCCTTAACAGTAGTTTCCAAACTCAGACACAGGTTAAGTTTAGAGAGTTATTCCCAATATCACTAACTCCTCTTGAGTTCTTAGCTGATGAAACCGAAACAAACTACTTTACAGCAACAGCATCTTTCAAGTATACTATTTACAATATATTCGCAGCAGACGGTAGAACTCCTTTATGAATCTAAGTGACATTGAAAAGATGTGGGAAAAAGACTCCCGTATCGATCCAGATAATTTACATACAGAATCTCAAAATATTCCTTCTCTACATGCGAAGTATCATCAACTTCACAATCAATTTGTGCAACTAAAAATTCAGGCAAAGACTAGTTATGATAATATCTACTTAGAACGTAACCTTTATTATTCAGGAAAGGCAGAACCAGAAGTCTATGAGAAAGAACCTTTCCCATATAAAGTTAGAGATAAAGAAGCGATGGACAGATATATGAGGGCAGATGATAAAGTTGCTCTTGCACAACAGAAACTATCTCTCTACGAAATGATCATTAAATACCTTGAGGATATTATTAAATGTATTCACAATAGAAGTTTTCATATTAACAATGCTATTGAGTGGCACAAATTCCAAGGAGGATTTTGATGACAACTAGTTTAGTTACTGGCGGTGCAGGATTTATAGGATCTAATTTAGTAGATAAACTAATAGAACTTGGACATAAAGTTATCGTTATCGATAATGAATATTCTGATGCCCATGATCATTTTTACTATAATGACAAAGCACATTATGTAAAACAAGATATTTGTAGTTATCAACGTACTAGAATTTTTTATCATGATGTAGATTATGTGTTTCACATTGCAGCAGAAGCACGTATACAACCCGCTGTTGAAAATCCCCTTAATGCAGTTAGAATCAATGCTCTAGGTACAGCAACTGTTCTTCAGTGTGCTCGTGAAGCAGGTGTCAAAAAAGTAATGTATTCTTCTACTTCTTCTGCATATGGTCTTGCCAATGAATCACCTAATGTAGAAACACAACCTAATGACTGTTTGAATCCATACTCAGTCTCTAAAGTTGCAGGAGAAAATCTATGTAAGATGTATACTGAACTTTTTGATCTTCCTACCGTCATCTTCAGATACTTTAATGTATATGGTGAGAGACAACCATTAAGAGGACAATATGTACCAGTGGTTGGTATATTTTTAAGACAACTTGCAGCAGGTGAACCACTTACTATTTGTGGTGATGGAGAACAACGTAGGGACTTTGTACATGTCAGTGATGTTTGTAATGCAAATATAATGGCAGCAATATCAAATCCTGATGAGGATGCTTATGGTCAGATATATAATATTGGTTGTGGTGTAAACTATTCAATCAATCAGATTGCTAATATGATTTCTGATAATCAGGTTACTCTTCCAGGTCGACCTGGTGAGTGTAGAGTTACCCAAGCAAATACTGATAAGGTAAGAAAAACCTTTGGTTGGAAACCACAAGTAGATCTTGAAGAATGGATTTTATCTAATGTTTTTTGAAAAATTGAGTTTGGTTACGGGTGGGTTTGATCCTATCCACAGTGGACATATAAGATATTTTGAGAGAGCAAAGGATCTTTCAAACTATCTCGTGGTTGGTTTGAATGGAGATCCTTGGTTAAAAAGAAAGAAAGGTCAATACTTTCAATGTTGGACTGAGAGAGCAGAGATTGTCAGGAATTTAAGTATGGTTGATGCTGTTGTATCTTGGGATGATGAAGATGATAGTGCCTGTGGTGCAATTGAAAAATGTTTAGATATTGCTGATACCGTTATCTTTTGTAATGGTGGTGATAGAGGTAAATTTAATACACCAGAAACTGATAAGTATGGTGGAAATCCACGAGTACAATTTGAATTTGGTATTGGTGGAGAAGAAAAAATGAATAGTAGTTCATGGATTCTTCATGATTATTTTGAGAGACAACGTAAGATACTAGGCATATAAGACCCCTCTAAATAACCATAGGTGACATGTGGATTATGTCAAACTTGGTTATTAAAAAGAAGAACGAAGTATTTTTAGAGATACTTGCCGAACCACACGTCTGTCATGAACTGTCAGATCATTTTACTTTTGAGGTTCCTGGTGCAAAGTTCATGCCTCAGTATAGAAGTAAGTACTGGGATGGAAAGATTAGACTGTTTGATTCTAGAAAAAATCAAATTTACGTTGGGTTGCTTGATAAACTGGTAAGTTTCTGTAAGAATTATGAATACGAATATGAATTTTTAAATAACAAATACTATGGTACTCCCTTTGAAGTCAATGAGAATATCTCATATGAGGGTGTCAAGGATTACGTAACATCAATATCAAAGTATAAACCTAGAGACTATCAGATTGATGGTATATATGATGCCTTAAAACATAATCGTAAACTATTGATAGCTCCAACTGCTTCAGGAAAGTCGCTGATGATATACGGGATTGTGCGATATTACGTTGAAAAAAAGCAAAATACTCTGATTGTTGTTCCAACGACTTCCCTTGTAGAACAAATGTATAAAGACTTTGCGGACTATGGATGGGATGTTGGTTCATATTGTCACAAGATATATGCAGGAAAAGAAAGAGAAACAGAGTCTCAGGTTATTATAACCACTTGGCAATCAATTTACAAGTTACCTCGTAAATATTTTGAAAGGTTTTCTGTAGTGATAGGTGATGAAGCACACCAATTTAAAAGTAAATCACTGATATCTATAATGACAAAACTTGGAAATGCCAAGTATCGTTATGGTTTTACAGGAACTCTTGATGGTACACAGACTCATAAGTGGGTGTTAGAAGGTCTTTTTGGACCTTCCTATAAAATTATTCGTACTGACGAATTGATGGAAAAGGGTTATCTTGCCAACTTAGATATTAAAATTGTTCTACTGAAACATCCTCCTAGAAGATTTGAGAACTTTGAAGAAGAGACACAGTATATTATAAAACATCAGCAAAGAAATAACTTCATTAAAAACCTGACATTAGATTTAAAGGGTAATACTCTAGTTCTTTTCAATAGAGTGGAAGATCATGGTATGCCTCTTTATGAATTAATAAATAGTAGCACACGTAATAAAAAAGTCTTCTTCATCTACGGTGGTGTAAATGTAGAAGATCGTGAGGAAGTAAGAGCAATTGCTGAGAAAGAAAACAATGCTATAATAGTTGCTTCTTATGGTACATTTTCAACTGGTATCAATATAAAAAACCTACACAATATAGTGTTTGCTTCTCCTAGTAAGTCTAGAATCAGAAACCTTCAATCAATCGGAAGGGTGCTAAGAAAGGGAGATAACAAAACCAAGGCAACACTTTATGATCTGGCAGACGACATCAGTTACAAATCAAGAAAAAATTATACACTCAATCACATGATTGAAAGAGTTAAAATCTACTCAGAAGAGAATTTTAACTATGATATAGTAAACGTTACTTTAAAAAATTAATGGATGACACTTATTACGCACTTATAAAATTGACGACTGGCGAGGAAATTATCTCTGAGATCTTCACGGATGATAATGAAGAAGACCCGATTATTGCACTAGGGTCTCCTGTGACAGTTGAAATTACACCAAGATCAAACCATAATGTTTTGAAATTTGAACCTTGGGTAAAGGTTTCATTTGAAGAAACACTCTTTATAAGACTAAGTAATGTCATCACTATGACTGAATTACCTGAAACAAATTATTATGTACAGTGCTACAAAGAATATGTCAAGGCAGGTTTCCAAGATATTACACAGCAGAGCGGACGTGGTGTAAAACTCAATAGGACAATGGGTTCTCTTGGAACAGTAGATGATGCTAGAAAGATCCTAGAGAAATGTTTAAAACTTAAATTAGATACTTAATATATCCCTTTGAACCTCCACAAGGTTATTGTACATACATTAAGCACACTTGTCAAGCTTTGATTAAAGTGTTATAATAAATTCATGATAAAAGCAAATAATGCCCAAAGCTAGATCTGAACATTATGTAAACAATAAAGAACTTTTACATGCTCTAATTGTTTATAAAAACAAAGTAAAAGAAGCACAAGAGAACGAGCAACCGAAACCTCGTATCACTAACTATCTTGGTGAGTGCTTCTTGAAGATAGCAACACACTTGTCATATAAACCAAACTTCGTTAACTATATGTTCCGTGAAGATATGATATCTGATGGAATTGAAAACTGTGTTCAGTATATTAATAACTTTGATCCAAATAAATCAACAAACCCATTTGCTTATTTTACTCAGATCATTCATTACGCTTTCCTAAGACGGATTCAAAAAGAGAAAAAGCAGATGGATATTAAGAATAAGATTCTAGAGAAGACTGGTTACGACGAAGTTTTCAATGTTGATGATAATGTTTTGAGCAACAGTAAAAGTGATTATAATTCAATTAAAGATAATGTACAGTATAGATTGAAAAAATGAACACCGAATTTCAAAAAATTAAAATTGCTGTAATTGGAACAGGAACAGGTGGTTCTCTTCAGATTCTTCAATTTTCTCATCAATTAAATTTTGACTATTTTGAGGTTGATTGGATCTATGATCCAGATACTCCCATCTTTGGAATTGGAGAAGCAACTACACCTCATATTCCTCACATATTTGCAAAGGCAAAATTTACTACTGATATGATTAGTACTGATTTAAAGGGTACTATTAAATATGGAGTCAAGTTTTTTAATTGGGGAAAGAAAAATTATAAATTTGTACATGATTTTGGGTGTGGTCAATATGGAGTTCATATGGATACAAGTGCTCTAAGTCAGTTTACATTAAAACATATAGAAAAACTTAAAGGAACTAACATTAAAGTTATTCCTGAAAAGGTAGACTCCATCAAATCTTTTCCTAGTGGATGTGTTGTCAATGGACGTAATTATAATTTTGTTGTTGATTGTAGTGGTTATGAACCTTTATTATATAAAGATGAGTACATAGATTCTGAGATCCCTACTGTTGATTCAGCAGTTATTTACAGGAGAATGAAACCTGGTAAATGGAATCATACTGTTCACTTTGCTCATGAGAATGGTTGGATGTTTGGTATTCCTTTGAGAGATCGTCAAACTTGGGGATATACTTTTAGTAGTAAATTTACCACAGAAGAAGAAGCAAGAGAAGGACTACAAAAACTGATGCCAGATGAAGATGTTTCTACAGCAAGATACGTTACTTGGAAACCTAGGTTTGCATCTTTTTTAATTGATGATAATGGTGTTTATGCTAGAAACGGAAATGCTGCAGGATTTATGGAACCTCTACAAAGTCTTTCTGGTCTTCATACAGAACAAATTACTTCAATCATATGTGACTATGTAAATGATGATTGTTCTAAACAATTAGCAAATGAAGCTGTTATCTCTTCTGAAAAGGAATGGTTAGAAGGTTTAGCATATCATTATCAAATGGGATCTGCTTTTGATACTCCATTCTGGAATGATGTTTCAGAAAGAGCAAGAGAGTTCTTAAAAACAAAACAGTGTTCTGAAGATGATATTGAAGATATCGAAAAAGAAAATCCTAAAGACATTGAAAGACTTTCACTAGGTTGCTTTGCAACTCATGATTTGCTACAATTATCTTATGGTTTAGATACCAAAACTAAAGATATTCTTTCTTCTTGGAAATTTGCTGACTGGGATTCTTATGGTACAGAGTCATTCTGGGGTTCTCAAAATAGTATTGAGGATTATTTAAAATGAAAGTAGCAGTAATTACTGATCAACACTTTGGTGCTCGTAAGAATTCTCAAACTTTTCATAATTATTTTTTAGATTTTTATAATGAGGTTTTCTTTCCAGAACTAGAGAAACGTAAGATTACAACAATCATTGACATGGGTGATACATTTGACAATCGCCGTGGCATTGATTTCTGGGCACTTGATTGGGCAAAGAAAAACTATTATGATCGTCTTGCTAAGATGGGAATTGAAGTACATACGATCGTTGGTAATCATACCGCTTATTACAAAAATACAAATGATTTAACAAGTGTTGGATTATTTTTAAGAGAGTATGACAATGTAAAAATTTATCCAGATCCCCAAGAAGTAAGTATTGGTGGTCGTGATATTTTATTTTTACCTTGGGTTAATAAAGAAAACGAAAAAGAAAGTTTTGAATGTATTAAGAATACATCATCCAAACTTGCAATGGGACACCTTGAACTCAAAGGATTTAAGGTTAATCATCATGTTGTTATGGATCATGGTAGTATGGATGTTGACATTCTTAACAAGTTTGATAAAGTATTCTCTGGACATTTTCATACAAGATCAAATAATGGAACTGTTTACTACCTAGGTAACCCTTACGAGATTTATTGGAATGATGTAAATGATAATCGTGGTTTTCATATCCTTGATCTGGATACCCTAGAAACCACTGCTATCAATAATCCCTTTTCGATGTATAAGCACATCTATTATGAGGATACCCCTAGACAAACTTTTAACTTTAGTAACTATAAAAATAAAATTGTTAAAGTTATTGTTAGAAAGAAGAGTAGTGAAAAGGATTTTGAAAAGTTTATTGACAAACTGCTCTCAGTAAATGTTTATGATCTTAAGGTTGTTGAAAACTTTGAGATGATAGATGCTGAAAACATCCAGATTGAAGAATCTGAAAATACTATTTCCATTCTTAGTAAGTATATTGAAGAGTCTGAAGGTGATTTTGACAAGTCTAACCTGAAGAAACTTATTAATGAGATATATAATGAAGCATGCGAAATAGCCTAAATGTTCCTTTTGGTCAACCAAGAAGAAACCGCCGTCGATAACGGGGCTTATTGTGTCTTCGACAAACAAGGGAAAAAAATACTATTTCTTTTTGAAGAGGTTGACGACGCACAAAGATATGCTATAATGTTAAATGACTTTGCAGATACCGAAGTAGAACCAATTGAAATAGACGAAGAACCCGCTATAAAAGCTTGTGAGCATCATGGTTACAAGTACACTATTATATCTCCCAATGACATTGTGATCCTTCCTTCTCATTATGATATCGTTTCAGACAATTAAATGGAAAAACTTTCTCTCTACTGGAAATCAATTTACTGAAATAAATTTTCAAAAAAGTGATACTACCTTAATTATTGGCACAAATGGTGCAGGTAAATCCACTGTTTTGGATGCACTTTGTTACGGTCTTTTTAATAAACCATTCAGAAAGATCTACAAATCTCAATTAGTTAATACAATTAATGAAAAAGATTGTATGGTTGAGGTTGAGTTTTCTATTGGAAGTAGACAGTATCTTGTCAGAAGGGGAATGAAACCTTCTGTCTTTGAGATACACCAGAACGGTAAATGTTTAGATCAACTTGCAAACGCAGTAGATCAACAAAAGTATCTGGAACAAAATATTTTAAAACTTAACTTTAAGTCTTTTACTCAGATAGTCATTCTAGGTAGTAGTTCTTTCGTTCCTTTTATGCAATTGAATGCACCAGGACGTAGGGAAGTCATTGAAGATATCCTTGACATTAAAATCTTTTCTTCAATGAATGAAGTGGTTAAAACTAAACTTAGAGGTATTAGAGAAAATGTTAAAGTCCTTGATCTTAAGAAAGAGAATCTTACTGATAAAATCTCTATGCAGAAAAACTTTATCAAGGAACTTGAGGAACAGGGACAAGAAAGAATTAAGAAAAAGAAGAATACTCTTAAGGAATTGGTCATTGAGAATGAGGAGTTGTTAGAAAGCAATGAGGTTAAAAATAAAGAATTGTTAACAATTTCTAACAAAATGACCGATGTATCAAATGCAACAACGAACCTCAAGAAGCTAGGTACTTTGAAAGGTCGGGTATCTAATAAAGTATCAACCGCAACCACTGACCTCAAGTTCTTTAAAGAAAATACGGTTTGCCCAACCTGTACTCAGGACATAGAAGAAGAGTTTAGATTAAATAGAATTGTTGATGCTCAAACTAAACTAGATGAGTTATCCAATGGTCTTGATGATCTACTGGAAACCATAAAAACCGAAGAGAACAGAGAGCGTCAGTTTAATGAACTATCAAAGGAGGTAACTAGACTCACACATGAAATTTCTAACAATAATATTAGAATATCTGGGATTCATAAACAATCCAAGAATCTGGGAAACGAAATTCAAACTATTACCAGTAACTTACAGAACAAAAATTCTGAACATGAGAAATTAGAAACTTTTAAGCAAGATCTAGAGTCTTCTTACAATAAAATAACAGAACAAAAAACTAAAGAACGTGATTATGACTTCGTGTATTCCCTTCTTAAGGATGGTGGTGTAAAAACAAAGATCATCAAAAAGTATCTGCCACTTATTAATCAGCAGATCAATAGGTATCTACAGATGATGGACTTTTACATCAATTTCACCCTTGACGAGGAATTTAACGAGAGCGTAAAGTCTCCTATCCATGAGGACTTTTCATACGCTTCATTTTCTGAAGGTGAGAAAATGCGGATCGACTTAGCACTACTTTTTACATGGAGGGAGGTAGCACGATTTAAAAACTCAACTAACACAAATCTACTAATCATGGACGAGGTGTTTGACAGTTCACTGGATACTTTCGGTACAGATGAGTTTATGAAAATTATTAGATACGTTCTTAAAGGAGCAAACATTTTCATCATCTCACACAAAACTGAACTACTTGACAAATTTTCAGCAACAATTAAATTTGAAAAGATCAAGGGATTCAGTCACCTACTATAATGAAACTTCCAAACTGGCAACACCACTCCAAAAAAGAAAAGAAACGACACCTAAAACCACAGGCATTGCGTCAAGCAAGAAAGCGACGTGGACAGTTAATAAAGTGTCTACTCAACCGTCCCAAGGGGCGGTTTTCTCGTTATTATAGGTATATACGAAACGAACACTATGTACGCATTTAATGAAGTTAAGGGACATCTTGCAAGACTCCTAGCAACAGAAAACCTTATTGTAGAAAACCGTGCAGTAGATACTGCATCATTCAACGTTGAAACTCGTACCCTTGTTTTACCACTCTGGGAAAAGGCAGAAGACATTGTATATGATCTACTAGTATCCCATGAGGTTGGACATGCTCTATACACTCCACAAGAAGAGTGGAAGATAACCTATCCACATCTTCCACAGTCTTATGTAAACATTACTGAAGATGCCCGTGTTGAGAAGTTGATGAAGCGTCGTTATGGTGGTCTTACTAAAACATTCTTCAATGGTTACAAATCACTTCATAAGCAAGACTTCTTTGAACTTGGTGAAGATAACTTAAAGAATTATAGTTTTATTGACCGTATCAATCTACATTTCAAGGTTGGTAACTTTGTTACTCTTCCTTTCAATGAAGAAGAAAAACCATTCATTAAGAAAGTAAGTGACACAGAAACTTTTGCTGAAGCACTTAAAGTTGCTGATGAAATTTTCCAGTTTGTAAAAGAAGAGAATGAAAAAAAGGAACAGTTATTAAAAGATTTACCTACTCCTGATAGATCTGAAGAGTCTTTTGAAGGAGGATCTACTCCTACAGAATCATCTGATGAGGAACCTACAGAAGAACAACCTAACTCAAACGTAGAAGTTGAAGCAAAGAAAGAAGATCATAATGATGAAAAGACAGAATCTAATGTACCTAAAAGTGAGAAGACTGGTGGTTTCCATGGAGAGCAAGAAGTAAGAACTGATGACATCTTTAACAAGAATATCTCAGAACTTAATAACAAACAGGACACCAGATCTCCTATCTATATGGAGTTACCTAAAGTCAATATTGATAATGTTGTAATTTCTAACGAAGAGATTTACAAGACAGTAACTGACTACTGGGAAGAAGAACAGAGACGTAATCCTGAACGCGACCTTTTTGGACTTGTAGATCAGGACTTTGCAAAATTTAAAAAATCAGCACAAAAGGAGGTAAGTTATCTTGTCAAAGAATTCGAGTGTAAAAAATCTGCTGACGCATATGCCCGTGCTACTACTAGTCGGACTGGTATTCTCGATACAGCTTTATTACACACTTACAAATTTAATGAAGACGTGTTCAAAAAAGTCACAGTAGTTCCAGATGGTAAGAATCATGGATTGATATTTGTACTTGATTGGTCTGGTTCTATGGCATCTCAATTATTAGAAACTTTGAAGCAGATGTACAATCTCCTTTGGTTCTGTAAGAAATGTCAAATTCCTTTTGATGTTTATGCATTTACTAATGAGTACAAACTCAGGACTCGTACTATGGAGGAAATCAAGAATAAGATAAATGTTCATGAGGTAAAAACAAATCAATTCAATATTCCTGAAGAGTTCAGTATGCTCAACCTATTTACTAGTAAGGTAAGAACTGCTGAACTTAATGAACAGATGAAATTAATTTATCGTATTGCTTCTGGATTCTCTCACAATTTCTATTCTGCAGAATACAGTTACCCTTATGCCCTTGGACTATCAGGAACTCCTTTGAATGAAGCACTAGTATGTCTTGATGGAATTATTCCTCAGTTCAAACAGCAGAACAAACTTCAGAAAGTTCACTGTATTGTTCTTACTGATGGAGAAGCACAATGCAGTAAAATGAATTCTCTTGTTAAGAGACCTTGGGATGATGAATCACATATGGGTACTCGTGGTCTTGGTGAGAGAGTGATTCTTCGTAATCGTAAGAATGGACATTCCTATGCCTTTCCAAATTGGTGGGGAAGTCATACAAAGTGTTTCAACCGCTATATCAACGATCAATTCCCAGAAGTAAACTTGATTGGTATTCGTGTTTGTCCTACTCGTGACTTTGCCTCTTTCCTTCGTGATGGACTTGATGACTCTAACAAATATGAGGACATCTTAAATGATTGGAGAAAGAGTCGTGCTGTTTCTTTCGATGCATATGGTTACAACAGACAGTTTGCTATCGCATCAAGTGCTTTGAATAATGATACAGAGTTTGAAGTTAAAGAAGATGCAACCAAGGCACAGATCAAGAGAGCATTTGGTAAGTCACTTAAAACTAAGAAGATGAACAAAAAGATTCTCTCAGAATTCATCTCAATGGTTGCCTAAATAAAACGATATAATATAACATTATGGCAACCATCTGGAGTGTGGATGAACTAGTAGAAGCATCTGCTGTCAATCCCATAGAAGAAATTGATAAAAAATATTATGAATACGGACCAGGATTTGGATACTATATCCTTAGTAATGTTTACAAAAACTTTGATAAGTTTAGAGAAGTAGTCCGATCCTGTCCAGTATATCCAAATATTATGAGTAAACTTAATCCTTTTTATACTGGTACAGTTCCTGATCCACTAGTTGCAAAGGTAAGAGATACATTATCTACGGAGAAGTGGCACACCCCAGTTTCTTCATATATTAATTACTATCATCATTCAATCATTAATGCAACCAAAGCACAAGCATGGCCACACAGTGATAGTTTTGAAGGTAGTGGTAGAGTTTTAGTTTGTAATGGTTGGTTATCTGAACATAACCCTAAGAATAAAACTTGTTTCTATTACAATAAGAAAACTGGAAAATATACTTGGACAGAAAGGGAGTATGCAAGTGCTGTTCCTAATTGGAGAAGAAGAGCAGATAATAAATTTAGAAACTTTGTTGAGGATGATACACTAGTAAAAGTTGCGGAAGCACCAACTGAACCAGGAACATTCAGTATATATTTTAGTGATCAGATCCATGCTCCACACGTTGATTATGATGCAAAGGATGAAAGACATTCTTATGTTTTGATGTTTGGAGATAATGCATATATGCAAGACACTGGTGGACCTGATGAGAATGCGTTGAAACCACCTAATTCAATGTCAGGTATGCTATTGTAACCAGTTGATAAAGTGTCCACTGTACATTGCATTGGTGGTATCATGTATTATAATATTAATATAAATTAAATTACTTTATCATGACTGCCCCATTTGAATTAAAGATGACCGAACAAGAAGCATTCGACGGATTAAAAAAACAATTCGGTACCGAGTTCACAACACCAGAGGTTCGTGCATTCTGTGCTATGAACGATATTGCTTATGCTACTGTTACTCGTAAGATTGCACAATACAAAGTTAGTAAAGGTAAGTGGAATCTAACTCTTCAAGAGAAACTTGAGAAGACTTATGAAGCACCTTCTGCTACTCCTGTTGAAGAGAGAAACCTTGTTCCTGACAAAGACCCTAACTATGTTCCTTTTGGCAACTACACAGATGTTAAAAAGATCATTCAATCTAAAATTTTCTACCCCACATTCATAACTGGTCTTTCAGGAAACGGTAAAACATTCTCAGTTGAACAAGCATGTGCTGCTCTAAATAGAGAGTTAATACGTGTGAATATCACAATTGAGACAGATGAAGATGACCTCATTGGTGGATTCCGTCTCGTCAACGGTGAAACTGTTTGGCATAATGGTCCAGTCATCGAAGCCTTGGAGCGCGGTGCGGTTCTATTGCTTGACGAAGTTGACTTGGCTTCCAACAAGATTCTTTGCCTTCAATCAATCCTCGAAGGAAAAGGAGTCTTCTTAAAGAAGATTGGTAGATTCGTTAGTCCCGCCCATGGTTTCAATATTATTGCTACTGCCAATACAAAGGGTAAAGGTAGTGATGATGGTAGATTCATCGGTACTAATGTATTGAACGAAGCATTCCTTGAGAGATTTGCTGTTACTTTCGAGCAAGAGTATCCATCAGTTGCTACTGAAACTAAGATACTTCAACGTGTTGCTGCTAAAGCAAATGTAAATGCTCCTGAGTTCTGTAAGAGACTTGTAGATTGGGCAGACATCATCCGTAAGACATTCTATGATGGTGGTATAGATGAAGTGATCAGTACTCGTAGATTGGTTCACATTATCCACTCTTACAAAATCTTTGCAAACAAAGAGAAGTCAATTCAAGTTTGCATTAATAGATTCGATGCAGAGACTAAGCAATCCTTCTTAGAATTGTACGACAAAGTTGATGTAGAGTTTCAAATTTCTAAATCCGAATTAAACGATGAATCTGTGGAAAAATTATAAAGATGCTCTAAACAAAATGTTCCCTCTGCATTGTGCAGATGGGGACGTTTGGGCAGAATGGGAAAGTAAAGGAACTTCCCTAACAGCAAAAACATACACAACTCCTTACTTTATCAAAGCGAGAGAAGTTGAGATATGGGACAATAAAAGTTGTATCTACAACAACATCATATATCCAAAGACGGGCAGTAACTTGCCCTGTTTTGGTATGGACTTAATGGGATTCTTTCAAAAGAAAGTCATTATAGTTTTTGATTATCAACATCCAGTAGAGAACTATTTGTTCTCAGTTGATGGTTTACCCAAGAGTGAAGGAGACTATCGTTTCTTTGAACCTGGTAATCACTTCTCTGAGAATGTTTATATTGCTAAATGCACGATGGATGAAGTCGATGACCACTTAGAAATGTTTACCAAATACTTGACAAAGTACAAGGATATGGTAGAATTAGAAAAACCCACTGGTGAAGACACTAGTGTTTATAAAGACTTCGATGCTTATATGACTAAACTTGATCCTGTATCAGGATACCTGAAAGGAAAGTTTGGAGAAGATAAAGCAGAAAGTCTTGTTAATGATTTTCTATTTACATATGGTTAATGCATGGAGTTTGGCATATGACACTCTAAATGGAACACTTGATAAGGAGTATCCTATTTTGAATCATCAATTTAAATATCATGAGGAAGAGATCCTCAAAGATATAGAAGAATATATTTCTTCTACTTACAACGGACATTATACAGGTACACAACATGAGTATCGTAAAGTCCAAACAATAGATCTAATGGCATCTAGAGATCTTGCACCTCATTTCTGTCAAGCAAATATTTTAAAATATGGCAGCAGATATGGAAGTAAGAATGGAAAAGATAAAAAAGACTTGCTAAAAGTCATTCATTATGCTATGTTATTATTGCACTTCGACAACCACTATGGGAAACCTCCAATGACCAGTGGTAATATTGATCACACTATGCCTTAACTGATCATGAAATTGAGAAAAAATTTTACTATGAAACTATCCGAAAAAACAACTTCCTTGCTCAAGAACTTTTCTTCTATCAATGGTTCTATTCTAGTGAAGGAGGGAACTTCAATCAAAACTATGTCTCCCATGAAAAATATTCTTGCGGAAGCAACTATTGATGAAGACATGCCAAGGGACTTTGCAATTTATGATTTACCGCAGTTCCTGAATACCCTTGATTTGATGGATGGTCCTATGCTTGATTTCACTAACGAACACTATGTTGTTATCAAACGTGAACGTAGTAAGTTCAAGTATTGGTTCTGTGATCATACCTTAGTTCCTTCACTTCCAGAGAAAACAATTGAGTTACCTAGTAGAGATGTTTGTTTTCAACTAGAACAAGAACAACTACGTCAATTGACTCGTGCTGCTGATGTTCTTGGTCTTCCAGATTTGACTGCTATTGGCGATGGTCATGCTATCAAACTTGTTGCTCGTGATAAGAATAATCAAACTTCTAATGATTATTCAATTGAAGTAGGAAGAACAGATAAAGAATTTATATTTAATTTTAAAAGAGAGAATATCAAAATCATTCCAGAATCTTATGATGTTGTTGTCTCTAAAAAACAACTTGCTAGGTTTACTAACACAAAACTAAACCTTAATTATTTTATTGCACTTGAACCAGATTCAGTCTACAACGACTAAATCTATTATTTCGTTATGTCTGATTTTCTTTGGGTCGAAAAATACCGACCTAAAACTATTGACGATTGTATTTTACCCACTTCTATTAAGACAACCTTTAAAGAATTTCTTGAGAAAGGTGAGGTTCCTAACCTCTTACTATCAGGTCCTCCTGGTGTAGGTAAAACTACAGTTGCTAAAGCACTATGTGAAGAACTTGGAGCAGATTACTATGTTATCAATGGATCTGACGAGGGAAGATTTTTAGATACGGTACGGAACCAAGCAAAGAATTTTGCATCAACCGTATCACTTTCTTCGTCTGCAAAACATAAAGTCATCATTATTGATGAAGCAGATAACACAGGGAATGATGTACAACTTCTCCTACGTGCTAACATCGAAGCATTTTATAATAACTGCCGATTCATTTTTACCTGTAACTATAGAAATAAAATTATTGAACCTCTCCACTCTAGATGTGCAGTTGTAGAGTTCAACATCAAAGGTAAGATGAAGAGTCAACTTGCTGCAAGTTTCTATGGACGTCTTAGAACTATTCTACAGAAAGAACAAGTTGAAGCAGATGATAAAGTCTTAATTGAAATTATCCAGAAACACTTTCCTGATTGGAGACGTATTTTAAATGAGTGTCAGCGATACTCTGCTAGTGGAAAGATTGACTCTGGCATTCTTGTTGATATGTCAGATGCCAATACCTCTGATCTTATGGGTTTCCTCAAAGATAAAAATTTTCAGGAGGTTCGTAAGTGGGTAGTTGCTAATCTGGACAATGATATGGCATCTCTTCTTAGAGGTGTCTATGATGCCCTTTCAGATAATATGGAAGGTCCTGCAATGGCAGCAGCAATTTTAATTATTGCAAAGTACCAATATCAGGCAGCATTTGTTGCCGACCAAGAGATTAACCTTCTCGCTTGTTTAACTGAAATTATGGTGGAGTGTGAATTCAAATGACTAAAAGCCCAAACAAATTTATAAGAAAACGTGAAAAGATCAGAGCACAAATGAAGTCCAGATTCTATTACTTGTTCTGGGGTGCAGCAACTGTATCTGTATTTGCAGGTCAGATGTATGTTGGATCTGGATATCGTAAAATGTCCAACTCTCTTGACATTCTTGTCAAAACTTACATCAATAGACCAAGAACTGCGCCAGCAGAAAAACAATATGAAATGCCCATTATAAGATGATTGATTCAGAACTATTTGATTTTCCTTCTATCTTTGGTGTAGTTAAATCTACTGATGGATTAAAAAGAAACCAAACTAGACCTCTAAGGGCAGAAGTTCAAGAGATTGCTATTGCCAAGTATAGTGGTGATCAACTTAAATATGTTGGCGATACTGAAAATGGTAGAGACTTCTATGGTTTAGAAGATCAACTATATTATGAATCAAAAGGTATGGATGGTCTTTTTTGTAAGACTATTCCATGGACTAAAGAAATTACCCTAAAGAATTTTCAAGGTAAAAATTTAGGTCTACCTGAAAAAACTTTTGATTACATGTTATTATGGGATACTAAAACCTATACAGTTGGTATTTGTAGTTGGGATGCTTGCATGAAGAAAACAAATATCAAAGATGCTACGGTTGCCTTTAGAGTTCATTTTGATGATATTACATTTCTTGCCAAGAATGTAACTCCAGTAGAAAAGGAAGACTTTGCTACTAAACTTTATAATTTGATTGAACAAACAGTATGAAATATTTAAAGACTCCTCTTCGATATCCTGGTGGTAAGTCAAGAGCAGTTCCTAAACTCTTTAAGTATTTCCCAGACATGAGTAATGTTAAAGAGTATAGAGAACCTTTCCTTGGCGGAGGTTCTGTTGCTATTGCCATCACTAAACAATATCCTGACATTAATATTTGGGTCAATGATTTATATGAACCCTTGTATAATTTCTGGGTTGAGTTGAGAGATAATGGTGAATATTTGCACAACCAATTAGCACAATTAAAAACTAGATATCCTGATCGTGGTTCTGCCAAAGGATTATTTCTAGATGCAAAAGAAGCAGTTACAGATGAAAACCAAAAAAATAAGGACAGAGCAGTTGCTTTTTATATTGTTAATAAGTGTAGTTTCTCTGGTCTCACTGAGAGTTCGTCCTTCTCTCCACAAGCAAGTGATTCCAACTTCTCAATGCGAGGAATCAACTTCTTGCCAGAATATTCAAGATTAATTACCAATTGGAAAATTACAAACCTTAGTTATGAACAACTCCTCTGTGACAACAAACAAACCTTTATCTATCTCGATCCGCCCTACGACATTAGATCCAACCTATATGGTAAACGTGGAAACATGCACAAAGGATTTGATCACGATGTCTTTGCTAGTGATTGTGACCGCTTTATCAGTCCTCAACTCGTATCTTATAATTCGTCTCAACTGGTCTGCGAAAGATTCAAAGGGTGGGAAGCAGGACAGTTCGACCACACCTACACCATGAGATCTGTAGGAACATACATGAATGATCAACAGGAAAGAAAAGAACTGGTGCTTTTAAATTATGGAACTTAAAGATTGGTTAAACTCGATCAATTATAATAAAGATGATCTTTCCGAAGACATCAAATCATATCCTCCTTACATTGTTAACCGTTGTTTGTCAGGACATATGGACTGTGTAATGTTCGCTAATGAGATGAATATGTATTCACATCTTGACAAAGATATGCAATATTCTTTTTATCTAAATAGTCTCAGGAAACGGAAAAGATTTTCTCCTTGGATCAAAAAAGAAAAGATCGAAGACATTGATTCCGTCAAACAATATTATGGATATAGTAATGAAAAGGCTAAACAAGCATTGCGTTTATTATCAGAAAGTGAACTCAACTACATTAAGTCAAAGCTTGACATTGGAGGAACTAAATGACGGTATCTGAACCCCAAGTATCTTGGTCGCAAAATAATATGGTTGAGGTTTCACTCAACGAACCAGATGATTTCCTAAAAGTCAGAGAAACTCTTACTCGTATCGGTGTTGCATCTCGTAAAGAAAAGAAATTATATCAATCCTGTCACATTCTACACAAACAGGGTCGTTACTATATTGTCCATTTTAAAGAGCTTTTTGCCCTTGATGGGAAGCATGCAAATCTTACTATTAATGACGTTCAACGACGTAATCGTATAGCACAACTGCTATCTGATTGGGGATTAATTACAATTGTATCAGATTCTGAAGTTGCAGATATTGCACCATTAAATCAAATTAAAGTACTAGCATTTAAAGAGAAAGGTGAGTGGACACTAGAGTCCAAATATAATATTGGTCGTAAGAAAGTGTCTGTCGAAAGCGAATAACCGTAATGAAAAGGGAGGTTTCTACACCTCCCTTTTTTAGTGTCTTTACCTATATAATAATTGAGGATGCCTAATGGGTCCTTATTAAAAACACAGACGCTTAAGGAGGTCAATTATGTGGACGACTAGCATGAGAAAGTATGGTGTAAATGACATTGTACAATTTCTAAACGATGTAGAAAAAACTACCATTGGTATGGATGAGTGGGTGCAAAGACTCGCTGCACAACATACAAGTGAAAGGACATCGTATCCCCCATACAATCTAGTTAAAGAATCAAATACAGATTTCAAACTTGAAATCGCACTAGCAGGATATAATAGAAAAGACATTGATGTTTATTCTGAATTAAATAAATTAGTTGTTGAAGCTAAAAAAGGTGACGATGATGATTCTGAGTATGTACATCGTGGATTAGCAAGACGAGCATTTACTCGCACATGGACATTATCTGATGATGTCAAAATTGATAAAGTAGATTTTGTAGATGGTTTATTGACGATTGATTTAAAGAGGATTATTCCTGAACATCATAAGAAAAAGGTTTATTCTATAAACTAATAAATAATAAAACTCAAAGGACTCTTGACAAAAACCAAGAGTCCTTTTATAATGCTAACATAACCTTATACAAATATGACAGTATCGATCGTTTATCTAATATCTGGTGAAACTCTTATTTCTGGTGTGGAAGAAGTTTTGGTAGGTGAAAGACTTATTGGATACAGACTTCACAACCCACATAGACCAGACATCATGATGGATGGAATGCAAGAACCTGGTATGGCACCTGGTCCTGGTCTTGGTAGTGCAGATGGTGCAGAAGATTCTGATAACTTAAGAGACTTGTATGGTGGTCATGGTAAGAACCCTATGGCAGGTGATCCTTCCAGATTCCTAACAGACAAACAACCTTTACTTAAGGATAAAAAACTAAAAGACAATGAACAGGAAATTGATATCAACCTGATTCCATGGCAACCTCTTGCTAAAGAAGCAGTGTTTACTATTCCTGCAGATAAAATTATTTGTGTTTATGAACCAGTTAGAGACTTGGAAGCATCATATCTTCAGAAACTGAATGAAGAAGCAGGTGATGATCCATCTAATAAGAAAAAGAAGAAGTCTAAATCAGTCAAACAAATTTTAAATGAATTGGAGGATAAAACAGCAGAATGATCAAAGTTCTCCTTTTAAAGAATGGTTCAGTTTTAATTACTGAAATTGAAGAAGTGACAGCAGAACTAGGAGAACCTGATTGTAAGTTAATCAATCCAGTAGAGATCCTAGACACAGAACCTCTCCAGTTGAAGAAGTGGTTACATGCATATACCACTCAGACATCAAGTATGCTATCATCAGATAGTATCCTAACAATAGTTGATCCTCACAAAACTATCTTGGATGATTACAAAAAGTTCTTGACTAAATGAAGTTCTACACAAATGTCCAATTAGTCGGAGATGATTTCCTTGTCCGTGGTTATGATAATGGTAACTACTTTCAGACAAGAGAAAAGTTTTCTCCGACTCTTTTTATGAAATCTCCTAAGAAGTCTAAGTACAAGACTCTATCAGGAGAAACAGTTTCACCTATCAAACCTGGTAGTGTGATGGAGTGTAGAAGTTTTATTGAAAAATATAGTGCTGTAGAGAATGTATCAATCTACGGAAACGATAAGTATATCTATCAATATATTTCTGATACTTACCCACAAGAAGAAATTAAATTTGATGTATCTAAGGTAAGAATATTTACAATTGATATTGAGGTAGCATCTGAAAATGGTTTCCCTACTACAGATGCAGTTGCTGAAGAGATCCTTGCAATTACTATTCAAAACTATGCAACAAAACAAATTGTTTCATGGGGTCAAGGTGCATTTGTAAACAAGAAAGATAACGTTAGTTATATCAACTGCAACAGTGAAGTACACCTTCTACGTTCCTTCCTTGCCTTCTGGACAAAAAACTATCCAGATGTGATTACTGGTTGGAACTGTAACTTATATGATATTCCTTATATCTGTGGTCGTATAGATCGTGTCCTAGGTCAAAAAGAGATGAGGACATTTTCTCCTTGGAATATGGTAAGAAAAGGTGAGGTAAAGATTATGGGAAGAGAACATGTTTCTTATAATGTGTCTGGAATTGCATGTCTTGATTATCTTGATCTCTATAAGAAGTTTACTTATAAGGCACAAGAGTCTTATAGACTAGATTATATTGCTGAAGTAGAACTTGGTAAGAAGAAACTTGATCACTCTGAGTATGATACATTCAAAGACTTCTATACAAAAGGTTGGCAAAAGTTTATTGAATACAACATCATTGACGTAGAACTAGTTGATGAGTTGGAAGATAAGATGAAGTTGATTGAACTTGCCTTGACTATGGCATATGATGCCAAGGTAAATTATATTGATGTTTTCTATCAGGTAAGGATGTGGGATACTATCATTTACAATTACCTCAAACGAAAGAATATTGTTATTCCTCCAAAAGAAGAATCTAGTAAGAATGAAAGATATGCAGGTGCATATGTAAAAGAACCAGTACCAGGTGTTTATGATTGGGTTGTATCATTTGACTTGAACAGTCTATACCCACATTTAATCATGCAATATAATATTTCCCCAGAAACTTTACTTGAAGAAAAGCACCCTTCAATTACAGTTAACAAGTTACTCAAGGAGAATTTAACTTTTGAAATGTATAAGGACAATGCAATCTGTGCTAATGGTGCAATGTTCCGTAAAGATAAACGTGGATTCTTACCAGAACTAATGGAGAAGATGTATGGTGACCGTGTTATATTCAAGAAAAGAATGCTCAAAGCGAAACAGGAGTATGAGAAGAAACCTACTAAAATTCTTGAAAAGGAGATCTCTAGATGCAACAACATTCAAATGGCAAAGAAGATTTCTCTTAACTCTGCTTATGGTGCTATTGGTAATCAATACTTCAGGTATTACAAACTAGCAAATGCTGAAGCAATTACATTGTCTGGTCAGGTTTCTATTCGTTGGATTGAACAACGTATGAATCGATACCTAAATAAACTTTTGCAAACGGAGGAAGTAGATTATGTTATCGCATCTGACACCGACTCAATCTATCTTAATCTTGGACCTCTTGTTGATAAACTTTTTGGTGATAAGTCTGGGGACAAAACAGCAGTTGTGGGGATACTTGACAAGATCTGTAAAGAAACGTTGGAACCGTTCATTGAGAAATCCTATCAAGAACTTGCTGATTACGTTTCTGCGTATGATCAGAAAATGAGTATGAAGCGAGAGAACATCGCTGAACGTGGTATCTGGACAGCAAAGAAAAGATACATTCTAAACGTATGGGATAGTGAAGGAGTTAGATATGAAGAACCTAAACTGAAGATGATGGGTATTGAGGCAGTCAAGTCATCAACACCTGCTGCATGTAGGAAGTTAATTAAAGATGCCTTGAAGATGGTTATGGAAGGAACTGAAGATGAAGTGATTGATTTTATTGCAGACTCTAGAAAGAACTTTCGTTCAATGAGTCCAGAGGAAGTTTCATTTCCAAGATCTTGTAGTAATCCTAATAAGTTCAAAGGGGATGCCGACATCTATGTGAAAGGTACTCCAATTCATGTAAGAGGGTCACTGCTCTTTAATCACTATATAAAAAAGAATAATTTGGATACAAAGTATTCATTGATTAACAATGGTGAAAAAATTAAATTCTGTTACTTGAAGATACCAAACCCAATTCAGGAAAACGTTATTTCGTTTATCCAAGACTTTCCACATGAACTGGGTTTACAAAAATACATCGATTATGACACTCAGTTTGACAAGTCATTTTTAGAACCCTTGAAAATTATTCTGGATGCTATACAATGGAAAGTTGAAAGAAGAAACACATTGGAGCAATTTTTCGTATGAAGGATCAAGCATCTGTAGGTAACGAATCACCTACTGTAAAATATCAAAGAGCATTAGACCTCTTTACAGAATCAGTTATGAAACCTGACCACGAGTTGCGTGGTTGTGCTCACAATCAAGGTTGTTATGACGACTTGATGGAGATTAGGGAACATGTTTTGAATTATCTTTCAACATTGAAATCAACACAAAACTTTGAAAATCCTGATGAGTCCGATATAATTGAGAGTGAGAAGTTAGAACAAACAGCACCCTTATCAAAATGGCGATAGTGTGCTATAATATTTGAAGATACTTTGATTATGGATTTTTTAAAAGAAATTGTAAAAGAAATTGGTGATGAGTACACCCAACTTGCATCGGAGGTAGAATCAACTGAAGAATTTATTGACACAGGTTCGTACATTTTTAACAGCCTTGTATCAGGCTCTGTATTTGGCGGTGTATCTAGGAACAAGATTACCGCTATTGCTGGTGAAAGCTCTACTGGAAAGACTTTCTTTTCGTTGGCTGTTGTCAAAAACTTTCTGGATAATAACCCTGATGGTTACTGCCTTTATTTTGACACCGAGGCTGCTGTCAACAGGGGACTCCTTGAGTCTAGAGGAATTGATCTCGAAAGGTTCGTTGTTGTCAACGTGGTAACAATCGAAGAGTTTAGATCAAAAGCGTTAAAGTCTGTTGACATATACCTCAAAACAGATAAAGAAAAACGCAAACCTTGTATGTTTGTGCTAGACTCATTAGGTATGCTTTCTACTGAGAAAGAAATTACCGATGCACTCAACGACAAACAAGTCCGAGACATGACCAAATCTCAATTGGTCAAAGGTGCATTCAGAATGCTCACCCTTAAATTAGGTCAGGCAAAAATTCCCCTTATAGTTACAAATCACACATACGATGTCATTGGTTCTTACGTCCCTACAAAAGAAATGGGTGGAGGCAGCGGTCTCAAGTACGCAGCAAGTACAATCATCCATCTCAGCAAAAAGAAAGAGAAGGATGGAACGGAAGTCGTTGGAAACCTTATCAAGGCAAAGACTGCTAAGTCTCGTTTGAGTAAGGAGAATCAAGAAGTAACAGTACGTCTTTATTATGATCAACGTGGTCTTGATCGCTATTATGGTCTTCTAGAGTTAGGAGAACTAGGTGGTCTTTGGAAGAATGTTGCAGGTAGATATGAGATTGATGGTAAGAAAGTATATGCCAAAGCAATATACAAAGATCCAGAATCTTATTTCACTACTGAGGTAATGGAGAAGTTAGACGCTATTGCACAACAACATTTTGCTTATGGAGAAAATTGAACTTACTGTTCTTAGAAACTTCTTAATCAATGAGCAGTATTCTAGAAAGGTTCTTCCTTTTATTAAGGATGAATATTTTGAACTAAGATCAGAAAAAATTATCTTTCAGGAGATTCATAAGTTCATTAGTGAATACAATAAGATGCCAACGAAGGAGATTCTTGGTATTGAAGTTGATAACAGAGATGATCTTAGTGGAGATGAATTCAGTGAAGTTAAAACAATTATTAATGACTTTACTGATGAACCTGTCAATAATGAATGGTTAGAAAAAACTACTGAGAAGTGGTGTAGGGATCGTGCTATCTATATCGCACTCATGGAATCAGTCATGATTGCTGATAATAAAGATAAAAACAAAAACCGTGATGCAATCCCATCAATTCTTTCCGATGCTCTTGCAGTAAGTTTTGATAATCATGTTGGTCATGATTACATTGAAGACTATGAAGAACGCTTTATCTCTTATCATGAAAAGAAAACTAAAATCCCCTTTGATCTTGAATACTTTAACAAGATTACGAAAGGTGGTCTTCCTAACAAGACTCTTAACATCGCTCTTGCTGGGACAGGTGTTGGTAAGTCTCTTTTCATGTGTCACATGGCTAGCGCCAATCTGCTTGACGGATACAACGTACTTTACGTTACAATGGAGATGGCAGAGGAGAAAATTGCTGAACGTATTGATGCAAACCTTCTGAACACAAACATCAAAGAGATTGTTGAACTTCCAAAACAAATCTTTGATACTAAGGTAAATAACCTTACAAAGAAAACTCAAGGTAAGTTAATTATTAAAGAGTATCCTACTGCAGGTGCACACAGTGGTCACTTTAAATCATTACTTAATGAACTTGCATTGAAAAAATCTTTCAAACCTGATATAATATTCATAGATTATCTAAACATATGTGCATCTTCACGTTACAGAGCAAATAGTAATGTCAACTCGTATTCCTATATTAAGGCGATTGCTGAAGAACTCCGTGGTCTTGCAGTTGAGGCTAATGTACCTATCGTCTCCGCCACTCAGACGACTCGTTCTGGTTTTGGTAGTAGTGACATTGACCTTACTGATACGTCAGAATCCTTTGGTCTCCCTGCCACTGCTGATCTTATGTTCGCTCTTATTAGTACGGAGGAACTTGAGACGTTAGGACAGATAATGGTTAAACAACTCAAGAATAGATATAATGATCCTACTGTCAACAAACGTTTTATCGTGGGTATTGACAGAGGAAAGATGAGGATGTATGATTGTGAACAGTCTGCTCAATCAGATATTATTGATACTGGAGAAGAAGAGCAGGTAGATGAATCTAAATATTCTAAGAAATTTCAATCTCTTAAATTTTAATTATGCCTAGTTACACAAATAGAGTTCTTGGAAATGATCCCTTGAACATTGGGATTCCTGAACCAACACCACCCAAACGTCCAGAGAAACCACCTGAAGTAAAAATATTTGATCAACAGAAAAAAGGTGTTAGTACTGAGAAATACTTGGAGTTTGTTAATGCTGTCACTTCTGACGAGAGTAAACATGATGGTCATTTTCAAGATCGTCTAAAAAATCTAAAGTCAAAAGGTTTTGATACTAATAGATTTATCACTGCTGCTGTAGGATTATCTGCAGAGTCAGGTGAGTTTACTGAAATTATAAAGAAGATTGTTTTTCAGGGCAAAGAACCAACTGAAGAAAACTTGTTTCATCTGAAGCGTGAACTAGGTGACATCATGTGGTATGTTGCTCAGGCATGTATGGCACTTGATGTTTCTATTGATGAAATCATAGAGATGAACGTAGAAAAACTCAAAGCACGTTATCCTGGTGGAGAGTTTGATGTCCACTATTCCGAAAATCGTAAACAAGGAGATTTGTAAAATGTTAACTAGACAAGTAGAAGATTCATTAAGAGCAGCACAAGAACACTTAAGAGATGCTCTTGCATTTGCAGCAAGAGGTGAGAAACCTTACGTAGCAAAACACATAGGTTCATTCCTAGCAGACATTGAAAACTTAATAGAGGCACAAGATCTCATAGAACAGATGAGAGATAAGTTAGATGCACTACCTGATGATGCTAAATAGTTGATGTAGAATACTAAAAGATCATGAGTAGATTTTCAGATTTAGTTGGTGGTAAAAAAACTACACCTGCTCCTGTGGTAGAGGAAGCACCTAGACCAGAAGAAGAAATTGCAGATGCAGTAGCAGAGACTGTAGATTTCCGCTCTATGTCAAAAAATGAACTTGAGGACTATGGACGCACCGTAGGTATTGAGTTAGATAGAAGACATAGCAAAAGAAAATTGATTAAAGAATTAGAAGAACACTTATCAACATAGTCATATCATGGCTAGTCTAAGCACAGCAGAACTTGCTAAAAGAAGTAATCTTGATATTTTCTTAAAAAGAATTAAAGGTGGTAAACCATTTACCATAGCGAACAATGGTGGAAAAACTGTAAAGATTCATAAGGAATATGCTAAACATATCAAGAAGGTTGGTCTTGAAGCTTTTAAAGATAAAAAAGGAACTATTTTATTTGAAACAGTAAACAAGTCATTCTCACTTCCTAACACACCCAAGGGTCATGTTAGACTTAGTCAACTGTATAAAGATTCTGAGTTTGCTGGAAGAACTCAAAAAACTACAAAAGCAGAGGATAAAGAAGTTGCTAGTTTAAATGAACAACTAGTAAAAATAATGGATTCAACTGGATATGATTATGTTAAAGTAAAGGTTGGAAAGAATACTTATACAGTTACATCTGTTACTAAAACTAAAGGAATGCCAAAATCTGACTTTAATTTTGTTGATACTAAAGGGAAAGCAGTAGGTTTTATATCTCATAAAGATGGTTCAAGTCCAAAAGGATTTCAACAATGGTCAGGTACATCACAACAAAACGCAAAAGAAATTTATAAACATAAAGAAACACAGGACTTTATTAATACCTTAAAAGGTATGTTTCCTACAGGAATGCCTAATGCAACAACTGTAGGTAGAAAAATAAGTAGTCCAAAACTTAAAAAAATGGCAGTCTATGGACAAGATGTTGGGAGAGGAAGTACTGGAGTTAATAATGTAGATCTTGTATTACAAGGACCAGTAAAATTAAAAAAAGTTGGATCTTACTATCAAGTAACTTCATCATTTAAACCAGGTATAAGAGGTCAATACGAACCAATACTTTTAGGAGTATATAAAGGAGATAGAAGTGACCATGGAATTAAGGGTGCTAGAATAACTATAAATCCACTTGGCGGAAGAACAGTAAAGGAATACGTGTAACACTATATAAAGTGTCCACTATCCCTGTACAAAGGTAATAGATGCTGCTATAATAAGGATATGAAAAATACCCACTTAGAGCATATAGAAGATGAGATCCTCAACAGAGGGTCTAAAGGTGGTAAAGATGTTATTGATTTTCTAGAGGATATCGGTAAGTTTCTTCATCAACGACCAAACGAAGTCAACATCACTACCAAGTGGGATGGTGCGCCTGCGATTATTTGTGGAACAGATCCTGAGACACAGAAGTTTTTTGTAGGCACCAAGTCAGTATTCAATAAAACTAATGCTAAAATATGCTATTCAGACGGTGACATTGACAACTATTATACTGGGCAACTTGCTTCTAAACTTAAAGCATGTCTTAGGCACCTTCCTAAACTGGATATTAAAGGGGTTGTCCAAGGTGATCTCCTTTTTACAAACGACAAAAAAATATTATCTATCGGCGGAGACAGAGTTATTAGTTTCACTCCTAATACTATCACTTATACCATTCCTGTTGGTAGTTCTCTTTCTAAAAAGGTATCCAAGGCGGTATTGGGGATCGTATTTCATACGGAATATAGTGGTGACTCCCTATCTTCGATGGATGCAAAGTTTGGATTCAGACAGAATATTAAAGATCATAAAGATATTTTTGTACCCTCTGCGAATTTTACTGATTCTGTTGGTACTTCAAGGTTTAGCGCTATTGATCGGACTAAGTTTGCTTCGCTAGTTTCACGTTCTCGCGGATCTCTGAAGCAAGCATCAATCTTTTTAGATGCGATACAAAAGTCAGACTATGCAATGCCAACAATATTCAAAAGGTTTTTCAACTCTTATGTTAGAGAAGGTAAGAAACTAAACAGTGCGACTGCTGTTGTTAATGACTTCTCTAGGTATTATGCTGCTGTTCTAGACAAAGAAGTTTCTTCTAAGAAGAGTAAATTAGGTAAGGATAAATATATACGTATCAAAACACTTGGTCTCAGGTTTATTGAGAAAAACCAAAGAAGCATTTATATGACAATTGCTTCTCACATGAACATTACTCAAGCAAAAAACTTTATTATTCGTAGACTTGAACGTGCAAAATCCATTGGGACATTTGTTCGTATCAATAATGGATATAAAGTAACTACTCCTGAGGGGTTTGTTGCTATCAAGAATGGTCATGCCATCAAACTTGTAGATCGTTTTGAGTTTAGTAGAAACAATTTTACAGTAGCAAAAAACTGGGATAAGAAATGAATTTTGTTGATTTCATTAAAGAAGCAACAAGCACTGCATCTCAACAGGCAGCACGTCTGGGGTTGCAAGGGAATGGTCATGGCGATTGGTATGATAATAATGGAAAACTTGTAGCAAAAACTGTAAAAGGATCTCTGAAATTCTTTGGTAAGAAAAAGGGTGCTGGTGAAGATGAACCATCTGTTCCAAATAAAGATTCTGTTGTAGGACAAAAGATTCCTCATGATCAACAAGCACCTGAAGAACCTGCAGAAGATCAACCAACAAAAGGTCCTCTAACTATTGGATTTGGAAGATTCAATCCACCCACTGTTGGACATGAAGCACTACTAAAGACAATAAAGACAACAGCAGCAGATGGTGAATATAAAGTATACCCATCTCATTCACAAGATTCTAAGAAAAATCCTTTAGATTCTGAAACTAAAGTTAGTTTCATGAAGGCAATGTTCCCTGATCATGCAAACAATATTATTCATGATACAAAGATGCGTACAATCTTTGACGTTCTCAAGTCTGCATACGCTGATGGTCATAGTGAAGTAAACATTGTTGTAGGTGCTGATCGTAGATCAGAGTTTGAAAGTTTAGCAAACAAGTACAACGGACAACTTTACAATTTTGAAAATATTAATATTATTTCTGCAGGTAAAAGAGACCCTGATGCAGAAGGTGTTGAGGGTATGTCTGCATCTAAACTTCGTAAGGCAGCGATCGATGGTGACTTTGATACCTTTGTAAGTGGTATACCAAAACCATTAGATAAAAAGATGACTAAAGAATTGTATAATACAGTTCGTAGAAACATGGGTATTGAAGAAAGTTCACTTTGGCAGATTGCACCTAAGTTAGACTTCTTTAATTTAAGAGAAAACTTTGTTTCTGGAAACGTCTTTGGTGTTGGTGATTTGATTGAAAATTTAAATCATGGTTTGATGGGAAGGATCATTCGTCAAGGTACAAATTATGTTATTGCTCTTACTAAAGAAGGCATGATGTTCAAGTCTTGGATCAAGGATATCAACGAAGTTCATGAGGTTGGCACCGACTCCTATAGGGAATATGTACAGAGAATGACGCCTTTTGAAAAAGTAAAGTCTTTTACAAGGATAAATAAAAATAAGAAGAAATAAAGTATTATTGAATTTAGCTATGTCTAATCCATTTTCGGAAGCATTTGGGCAGTTAAGAAAACCCTATCTCCAAGAAGAACTACCCCCACGTAAAAATAAAGGTAAGGCACCTGCTGGATCATCTGCTCCTGCTCCTGCTGCAGCATCTGCTGATCAGGGTGGCGGATCTGAGAAAAAAATTAAGCAAGCAGTCTATGATATTAGATATAGAGCAAGAAGAGAAGACGTTGAATTAGACAAGGCATTTTCCCAGTACATGTCAAACACTAATATGAGTGCCATGGAAAAGAAGGCAGTGAGAGGAAAACTCTTTGGTGAATCAAAAATTTATAATTCTAACCCATTCCGTCAAGCATTTGCTGAACTTAGAGCTCCTATTCTTGGTGAAGAAATTAAAGATGGTAAAGAGAAAGTAAGAGTTACAGATAGAAGTGGTAAGTCTTATGTAAGATATGCAGATCAAAGTAAGAAGTCTGAACTTCGCCAGAATCCAAATGTTCAGTCAGTAAACCCAACTGATCATGGTGTACCATATGAAGGAGAGAAGAAGAAGGGAGAGTATACTGCAAAAGTAAAAGCAGGTAAAAAATTAGATCCAGTTGGTAAGGCAGATGCTGATATTGACAATGATGGTGACGTAGATAAGTCAGACAAGTATTTACATAATCGTCGTAAGGCAATAGGTAAGGCGATTAAGGGTAAAATGAAGGAAGATCTTGATACTTCTAGTGAAGAGATTACCGAGATCATGGGTAATACTAGCAACAATCCAAAGATATCTCCTAAGAAAGGTATTAAAAATACTGTAAAGATTAATCCTGACTTAGGTGAAAGTGTCATTAAATTAGAAGATGTAGATGTTGTTGATCTTTCAGATTTCCAAGAGAAAATGACTGGCGCTGAGATGGATAAGAAAGAAGATATCGTCAAAGGAATGAAAAAGAACTTTGCTGATATGAAGTCTCGCTATGGTTCTCGTGCAAAAGAAGTTATGTATGCAACTGCTACTAAGATGGCAATGAAGGATCACTGGGATCCTGAGCATGTAGAACCTCTTGCTGAAAAGAAAGAAGAAGAGAAGAAAGAAAAGTCTTGTGCTATGGATAAGGAAATAACACCAGACATGGACTCTAGAGAAGTTGGAACCCGAATGAATCTCAAAAGAAATAAGTTGAGAGCAATGGGTCTTAAGATGGGATTTGATCCAAGTGAAGAAGTTGATGAAGCATTACACCCTAACGTAGCAAGAAATGATGCTATTAATAAGGCAAATGCTATGAAACGTGCAAAGGAAAGGGAAGCATCTAAACCTTCTCCTGATGTAATTGCTGCTAGAAAACGTCAGTATAGTGGTAAAGGTTATACTACTGCTGACAAAAAGAAAGTTATTGGATCTTATAAGGAACATCATGAGAAAGATGCTGATGGTAAAGTTATTGAGCATCCAATAGAAGACGAAAAAAAAAGTCCAGTTGACACCACACCATCTTCAGTAAATGAGGAAGGATATGATCATGCAAGAGATATGGGAAAGGTAAAACCATCTAAGGATAAGAAAGATGGAACCTCATATCCACCAAGTGAAGAAATGAAAAAGACACAGAAGGTAAACAAAGGACCTTCTGCATTTGAACGTGTGAAAAAGAAGTATGGCAAGTCTGTTATGAAGATGAAAGAAGAGGTAGAATTATTAGATGAAAAGGTTGGTGGTGCAGGAACTTTAGTCCGTCAAGGTGTTAAAGTTGGTGGTAAGAAAGGTGGTAGAGCAGTTCAAAAAGGACAAGATGCTGCAGTGAAAGCAGGTCAAGGTCAAAAAGCAAAAGCAGCACAGGGCAACAAAAATAAAATGGTTGGTGATGGTAAGTATGAAAGGAGAGGTGCTGTAATAGGTGGTATTGCAGGTGGTGTTTCTGGTGGTATTCTTGATGGACCTGTTGTACCAATAGGTGACATTGTTGGTGGTATTGCTGGTAGTAAAGTCGGTGGTAAGATTGGTAGACAGTTTGATAAAAAGGCATTGAAGAAAAAAATGAAAGAAGAGGTACAATTACTTGATGAAGGTATAAGATTAAAAACAAAGGATGAATTCGTCAAAGGGTGGAAGAATGCAGCAAAAAAAATAATGGGTACAAAAGATAAGATAATAAATCAAGCAAAGGAAAACAAACCTGGTTCAAATAAGGATTACAGTTGGAAAAACAGTAAGGGAGAAAAACCAGGAATTGATTTAGGACTTAGTAAAAATGTTGACATTACAAAAGACGGACCAACTAAAGTAGTAAAACAAATTGCTAAAGACAAAGTAGTTACTCCAGCAAAAGATGCTATAGTAGATGCTGTTAAAAAACATGGTGTGAAAGCTGGTGTTGCTGGTGCAGCTGCAGTGGGCGGTCTTGCATTAGCAAAAAGACTAGCGAAAAAGAGTGATGATAAAAAGGATAAAAAGGAAAGTTTCTCAAACTGGAGAGATGATCTATCAAAAGATCATGAAGAAATTAATGAACTACTTGGAGCAGCAACTGTTGGTACATTAGGTGGATGGGCTGCAGGTACTAAAAAAGGAGTGGAATTGCTATCAAAAGCAGGTATCAAAAACAAAATAGCACAAAAAGCAGTTGGTGGTGCAGCAGGTGCAGCAGCTGGTGAAGTGCTTGATCCTACTAAAAAGGCAAAGGATAAGAAACCATTAACAGCAGCAGCACTAGGTGGACTTGGTGGTGCAGTAGCAGGTGGTGGAATAGGTGCAGCAACAGAGAAGATAAACAAAGAAGTTGTACCTAAAATTCAGAAGAAACTGAAGAAAGAAGAAGTTGAAGCAGTTGATGAGAATGCTGGTCCTAGCACACCAGTCAGCATGTCTGGTGGTAAACTCCAATTTAATAAAGGTGGAGCTGGTATTGGTAAAATAAGACCGAAGAAAGGTGGATCACTTGCAGGTGCACCAATACCTAAAGTTTAACTGGCTATATAATACAGTAATTACTGTATTATTATGACTAAATTTTTACTACCTATTGCTATCAATGTAATAAACAAGGCAGTAGACAAGATCCCTGAGGATCTAGAAGATAAACTAAAGGAGTTTGTCATTGCACTTCTTAAGAAGGCAGCTGCCAAATCAGGTAATAAAGTAGATGATCAACTAGTAGAAGCACTAGAGAAAGCACTACTTAATAAGTAAAAGATTGAGACTTCCTATCTGGAGGTCTCTTTTTGGTTTTTATAAATAATCTTAGAACAATTTTTTATCGGGTAAATCAATGGCACTATGGGGCAAATCAGATGATATTTTCTCTCCTGGTACTGTAAGCGTTAACTATGCAACCAAGGTTGTCACTGGTTCTGGCACTTCTTTTAGCGCTGCTTCTGTAGGAGATGTAATATCTATCGGTGTAGGAAACACTTTTGGTGAAGCAGTTATTTCTGCTATTACTAATCAAACAACGTGTTCAATCGCTAGTACTCAACATTTAAGTGGTGTTGCAATAGCATCTACAAACTACACTATTTCACAAAAACCTAAGTCAACTCTTCATGACACTCATTGGGGTGCTGCTAACATCTATGGTGTAGATGAAGGTGAGGTTGGAGTTGCTAGAACTACTGCATACTCTGTTGCACACGGTGGTTGGGTTGGTCTTACAACTTACAACGATTGTGATGGTAACTTAAGAGTTAAGAGTGAAGTTTTAGTTGCAATGTCTGGTATTAGTACTGGATCTACTGCATATGGTTCTGCTGGTGACGCTGCTGACGACACATTCTTTGGTGATGCATAATAGATGATTTATGAAATTTCATGAATTGAACGAGGATAACTACCTTTTATTTGCCATTAAATATTACGACAATCCCGCTGCTGTTACAAAGGAAGATTTTGACGAAGACTTAAAAAAATTTAAGTATGTTAAAAGACTCCTTAAACGGTACATGAATACGGGAGTGTTGAAGACACATCTAATCATAAACCATTTAATTGTCTTGTTTAATGTATTTGATGAGGCAACTATTCCACTGTTGTTTTATAAACTGGAACCAGAACTGTGGCCAAGTGTTACAAGTTTCTTGATGTTTTTGAAGAGGGTGCCTGAGTATCCACATTCTATACTTCATGATATTGCACCAGATGAGTATTGTTTAAACGAGTTACAGATGATCTGATGGACAGACGATTAGAAAAAATCATAAAATATTTTAGAGAGAATGCAATAGCAACAAGTGTTGCTACTGGTGCTGTCGCAGGTCTACCCCCAGATTCCCCACCCGTTCATAAAAAGAAAAAGAAGAAAGTGATGAAGAGATATGGCTGAAGGTAATGTCAATGCTGCTATAATAGAAAGACTCGAAAAAGTTGTTGAATCCTTACAGGACAACTCTGTCAAGATGGGTCAACTTCTTGCTGTGCATAATGAGAAGTTAGATAAGCAAGACCGTATCGATGCAGTATTGTTTGAGAAGGTAGATAATTTATCTATTGATCTTAAGAGAGAAACAGAATCAATAAAGAAAGGATGTGAGAGAGATATAAGAAAGGTAGATGAGAGACTCCGTAACATAGAGAAGAAGATGTGGACAATTGCAGGTTCACTTACTATAATTATTTTTATGGTTTCTCCAATCATACAAAGGACTTTAAGAGGTGCGTTGACACCACAGACAACTTCGAGTATAATAAAGAATCAGTAATATCTTTGTAATGGATCTAGTTGACCGTAAGTATGTCAATTTGATATCTTCTAGACTTCAAAAATTCAAACAAAAGAATCCTAACCTATACAACTTCCGTTGTCCCATATGTGGAGACTCACAGAAGAGGAAGAATGTTGCGAGAGGATATCTTTATTCAATAAAGACTAATGCCAATTACAAGTGCCATAACTGTGGTGCTAGTATGTCGTTTTCTAATTTCTTGAAAACGATTGACGTAGGATTGCATAAGCAATTTGTCATGGAAAAATTTAAAGAAGGTCATACTGGTAAGGGAAGACATACTCCAAATCCAAAGTTTGAATTTGAGACACCAATTTTTAAAACAGTTGCTAAAGTTAATTTACCTCTATGTTCAGAGGTTGATTCTGCAAAGGAATATCTTGAAAAAAGAAAATTAGATCCGTCAAAATTTTACTTTGCATATAAGTTTAAAGAGTTCTGTAATTCATATAAAAAGACCTATGACACTATCGGTAGGGATGAACCTAGAATCGTAATACCATTGTATCAAGATGGTAATTTGATAGGGTTTCAGGGTAGAGCAATTGAAAAAAAATCTGTGCCTAAATATCTTACCGTGATGATTAATGATAACGCACCAAAGATTTATGGACTTGACGAAATTGACAAGAAACTCTCTGTTTACGTCACTGAAGGACCGTTTGATTCAACGTTCGTATCCAATTCAATTGCTATGTGTGGTGCAGACGCTGATGTTCGCAAGTGGGGTGTTAATGATCCTGTATGGATCTATGATAACGAGCCGCGCAACAATGAAATTGTTAAAAGAATTTCAACCACTATCGACAGAGGTGAAAGAGTTGTAATATGGCCAAACAATATTGTTGAAAAGGACATCAACGATATGGTCTTAGGTGGACAGAATATTATGAGTGTGTTAGAATCAAACACATATTCAGGATTACAAGCAAAAATTAAATTTAACAACTGGAAAAAAGTATGAGCAACGGAACAAAGGTTAAAAAACGTGATGGACGCATTGAAAGCCTTAACCTAGAAAAAATGCATGTCATGGTTGAAGAGGCATGCGAAGGGATTGCAGGTGTATCTGCAAGTCAAGTAGAGATACAATCAGGTATACAGTTCTATGATGGTATTACTACAGCAGAAATACAAGAAATATTAATCCGTTCAGCAAGTGACTTAATTAGTTTAGATAATCCAAACTACCAATATGTTGCAGCAAGACTTCTTCTCTTTTCTTTGAGGAAGAGTTTGTATGGAGGTCATAAAGAACTTCCTAATCTTCAGCAGCACATTACTACCTGTCAAGAGAAGGGAGTATATGATAGTGAAATCCTAATAAATTTTACTTTAGATGAAATTGACGAACTAGATAGTTACATTGATCATGACCGTGATAACTTATTTACTTACGCTGGTTTGCGTCAGGTAGTTGATAAGTATTTGGTTCAGGACAGAAGCACTAATGCAGTATATGAAACTCCACAGTTCATGTACATGTTGATTGCTATTACTATTTTCCAAAATTACAAGGAAAATAAATTAGATTACATCAAAAAATACTACGATGCCATTTCCAAACATAAAATCAACATCCCCACGCCCGTCATGGCAGGTGTTAGAACTCCTCTTCGGCAATTTGCGAGTTGCGTTTTGGTTGATGTTGACGACACCTTGGATAGTATTTTTAGTTCTGATATGGCCATCGGTCGCTATGTCGCTCAAAGGGCTGGTATTGGTATCAACGCAGGTAAGATCAGGGGTATCAACAGTAAAATCAGGGGCGGAGAAGTTCAACACACAGGTGTTGTCCCGTTCCTCAAAAAGTTTGAAGCAACTGTCAGATGTTGCACTCAAAATGGCATCCGTGGTGGATCAGCAACTGTCCACTTCCCAATCTGGCACCAAGAAATAGAAGATATAATTGTACTAAAGAACAATAAAGGTACAGAAGACAACAGAGTTAGGAAATTAGACTATAGTATTCAGATCAGTAAACTCTTTTATGAGAGATTTATTAACGATGAGGACATATCCCTTTTCAGTCCTCATGATGTACCAGGTCTTTTTGAATCATTTGGTACTCCTAGATTTGATGATGTATATGTTCGTTATGAAAATAATGATCGAATTAAAAGGAAGACTGTTTCTGCTCAGAAACTTATTTTAGACCTTCTTAAGGAGAGAGCAGAGACTGGTAGAATCTATATCATGAACATTGACCATTGTAATTCTCATTCTTCCTTTACGGATAAAGTAACGATGAGTAACTTGTGTCAAGAAATCACACTTCCTACCAAACCATTAAATCATATTGATACTGAAGATGGTGAAATTGCCCTCTGTATTCTTTCTGCTATCAACGTTGGTAAGATTAATCGTTTGGATGAATTAGAGTCCCTCTGTGACCTTTCTGTAAGGGGTTTAGAAGAGTTGATTGATTATCAGTCTTATCCAATTACCGCAGCACAGAATAGCACTATAAATCGTCGTTCTTTGGGTATAGGTTTTATTGGATTTGCTCATTATCTTGCAAAGAATGGTGCTAAGTATGACTCTCAAGAAGCATTGACTCTCACTCATGACCTGACTGAAGCATTCCAATACTACTTACTTAAGTCTTCTAATGAGATTGCAAAGGAAAAAGGTACATGCAAATACTTTAGATTCACTAAGTATGCTACTGGAGTTCTTCCTATCGATACATATAAAAAGGATGTAGATGAACTGGTCGAACCAAAGTACAAATATGATTGGGAATCTCTTAGAGCATCTATCGTGGAACACGGACTCAGGCACAGCACGTTGTCCGCACAGATGCCTTCGGAGAGCAGTTCCGTTGTGTCAAATGCCACAAACGGAATCGAACCACCTAGAGATTACCTGTCCATTAAAAAATCAAAGAAAGGACCTCTTAAGCAGATTGTTCCGTCTTATGGACACTTGAAAAATAACTACACACTCTTGTGGGATATGCCTTCTAACGAAGGATATATTAAGGTTATTGCAGTTATTCAAAAATTCTTTGATCAGGCAATTAGTGGTAACTGGAGTTACAATCCAGAGAACTATGAAGGTAATGAAGTTCCTGTGTCTGTAATGGCAAATGATCTACTAACTACATACAAGTACGGTTGGAAAACCAGTTACTATCAAAATACTCACGATATGAAAAGTGATGAGGTTGTTGAGGTTCCACAGACATCAAACACCGAATTAGACAATCTTTTAAACACTTTAGAACAAGCCGAGGAGGGAGAGTGTGAATCCTGTTCAGTTTAAGTTAACAGAGAAAATGGAAACCCAAATAAAGGGTATGACGGTATTTAATACCGAACAAGTAGATACTAAAAAACAACCAATGTTCTTTGGAAAACCATTGGGGATTCAACGTTATGATACTTATAAGTATCCAGTATTTGATAGAATTACTACTCAACAGTTAGGATATTTCTGGAGACCTGAAGAGGTTTCTTTACAGAAAGATCGTGGTGACTATCAAACTCTTCGTCCAGAACAAAAACATATCTATACTTCTAACTTGAAGTACCAGATTATGCTTGATTCTGTACAGGGTCGTGGTCCTGGCATGGCATTCATCCCATACTGTTCTTTACCAGAACTAGAAGCATGTATGGAAGTCTGGGGTTTCATGGAGATGATCCATAGTAGATCCTACACTCATATTATTAAAAATGTATATGCAAATCCTAGTGAAGTCCTTGACAAAATCTTAGATAATGATAGAATAATCGAACGCTCTGCGACTGTCACCCGTTCTTATGATGATTTCATTAACTCTGCTCAAGAGTATGGAAGTGGTGCAGCATGGAAACATGCTCAAGAAGGTGCAGGTCACTTCAAACAAGATAGATACGAACTCAAAAGGAAACTATATAGAGCAATTGCTAATGTAAATATCCTGGAGGGTATTAGGTTCTATGTATCGTTTGCTTGCTCGTTTGCGTTTGGTGAACTCAAACTTATGGAAGGATCCGCTAAGATTATCTCTCTCATCGCACGAGACGAAAATATCCATCTTGTCATTACTCAAAACATCCTCAACAAATGGAAAGAAGGTGATGACCCAGAGATGGCAAAGATCGCAAAGGAGGAAGAGGAATGGGTAATCTCTATGTTCGATGCAGCAGTTAATGAAGAAAAGCGTTGGGCAGACTATCTGTTCAAGGATGGATCTATGATAGGTCTGAATGATAAACTGCTATGTCAATATGTAGAATGGATTGCTAATCGTCGTCTAAGGGCGATTGGTTTAAAACCACAATACGATATTGCTGCTAGAAACAATCCTCTACCATGGACACAACATTGGATCTCATCAAAAGGATTACAGGTTGCTCCTCAAGAGACTGAAGTTGAGAACTACTTAGTTGGTGGTATCAAACAAGACGTCAAAAAAGACACATTCTCAGGTTTTTCACTATGAAATATGATGACTCCAACTGGAGAGAAGAATACAAAGGATACACAACTAATAAAAGGTATCTAGAATTACTTGAGAACGGACCTAAGAGTCTTTCTCAAGCATGGTTATTAGGTGCATTGCATAACGAATGGAAAAAGATGAAGGGATATACAGATCCTTATGATGATAATGAGGGTCAATATCAATCATCATTAAAGGAGTTTTACGCTAAGAACAAAGATCAAGGTTTATGATTAAATGGTTGAAGGAGGAGTTTACGAAAACCCCTGGTTATATGAGGGTAAACCTTTCACTTCTGATGATATTGGCGACTTCTTCGGTTACGTCTACTGCATTACAAATATCATCACGGGTCGAAAGTACATTGGAAGAAAGTATTTCGTACAGAAACGAAAACCTAAAGGAGGCAAGCGACGTGTTACGTCAGAGTCTGACTGGAAGCGGTATTACGGAAGCTCTGACGAACTTAAACAAGACATTAAAGAATACGGTAGAGATAATTTCCGAAGAGAAATCATATCCCTCCACACAACCCTTGGAAAAGTAAACTACGAAGAGACAAGACAACTGTTTCTTAATAATGTCCTGACAGAATCACTTGACGACGGGACACCAAAGTATTACAATAGCAACATCCTCGGACGTTACATGAAAAAAGATTATGGAAATTTTGAATGAAAATTTTTAACAATGTACTTACAGAAAACTTGCTCTCAGATATTCGTATGGACATATCTGAAGCACATGATGAGGAAGCATGGAAATCTAGTTTTGCCTGGCGTTATGGATTGACAACAGGTTTCTTTTCAAATTGTTTATCAAGAACTATTGAAGGGGAAATGAAAGAAAAAATTTTAAAAGAAATCAAACCACTTATACCAGAATGTAACGTATACTATTTGCAATATTATATTTGGCAACAACTCTCTGGTATTGCTGTTCATGATGATGAGGATAAAATATTTGGTGCAACAATATATCTAAATGAAAGATGGGAACCTGAAAACGGTGGAATTTTTCTATACAAAGATAAAAAAAACTCAGGACAAGAGTGGAATGCTTTGTTACCAGAACGAAATAATATGGTTTTGAATGATGACCATGAACTACATATGGTAACAGCTGTGTCACCCTATTCAACTGATTTAAGATATACTATTCAGATTTGGGGGCAAGATAAAGACTACGACGAGTATGAAGATTAATCTATGGTATTCAGACAAACTAAGTCAATGGAGATGGACTCTATGTGATGATTCAGAAAATATGTTACAGGAGTCAGGACAACACCCAGTGTTAAAACATGCAATGAACGATGTTGCAAATACAGTAGAACATATGCTAGAGTGTAATAAGCAACAATAATTTTATGTTTCCTTATGTAATTGAGGATTCTATACCAAAAAATATGTTTTGGAAAGTGTATGAATTTATGCACTGGCAAGAAGGTTGGGTTCTAAACAATAAAACTTATGACGAATGTTGTTTAAGTTTTTCCAAAAATATTCTCTGGTCTTCAAGTCCTGAATTTATTGAAGTCGCTGATTACTTAAAATTAAAAGTACAAAGAGTAGTAAAATCTAATTTAACTATTGAAAGAGTACTTTGTAACGGGCAAGTAACAAATCAAACATCTATGTTCCATACTGATCCTGGTGATTTAACTTTGGTTTTATTCACTAACTCTGAATGGAATGCTGAATGGGGAGGAGAGTTTGTATGTGAAGATGATAAAGGTAAACTTCATTACATTACATATAAACCCAATAGATCTGTATTAATACCTGCCTTATGGCAACATCAAGGATTTCCTCCCAATAGAATGACCGACCAACTGAGAACATCACTCGGAATTAACTATAAAGTTGTTGACAATATGTTGAAATCCTGATACAATAAATACTACACATCCCCACTTCCTATGCAATACGTTCTGTATAACGAAAATTACGACCACGTCGGAACTTTTGACAGTATACAACAGATGAGAAACTTTCTATGTGAAAGAAAGTATGACATTGGCGATAGAACATATATGGAAGATACGTTTGACCACATCAAGGCTATCAAATGGCATTGGGATATTAAGCAAAACTAAGGAGGATTATGTCAGGAGATTATTATTCACATACTGATAGAAAATACGATGAAATTATAGAAAGATTAGAAGCATTAGAGAAGAAAATAGAAGGTAAAAACCAAACCCTATATAAAGAATACTGGACTGATTCAAAAAAACATGATGGAAAAACCTTGGGGGAAGTACGAAGTTCTACTTGATGAACCTGAATACAAAGTCAAGAAAATTACTTTGAATCCTAATCAACAGTTCTCATTACAATATCATAATAATCGTTCTGAAGATTGGGTTATTGTTGAGGGATCTGGCACTGTAGCAACTGCTCCTCCACTGAAAGTTGGAATAATAAAACCTTGTGCTGTTGGTGACCGATTCCACATCCCAAAGAAACATATGCATAGGGCAACTGCAGGAGATGATGGTTTAGTATTCATCGAAGTGCAAATAGGAAAGTGTGAAGAAGAAGATATAGTGCGTCTTGAAGATGATTATGGTAGAATAGAAAAGATCAGTCCTATAGAATTAGGTGAACAAAGAGAAATCACAGTATGAACCAATTAAGTGATTATGTTAAGGAGTATATCGCATTTACAAAAGATGAATGTGATTTAATCATTGAATTTTATGAAGACAATGTAGCACAGTCTTTCAGTTCTGAAGTATACACTGCTCATCATCATAATAATTTAGAGTCAGTATCAGATTCTAGAAAGTCTAGACAACTGACTGTACCTTTTGATGCTCCAGTTGATGCTTTAATTGAGCAAAAAATTAATAAGTTCTTTGCTCAATATCATTGGGACATTAATAAAATGTTTGATAGTGAATGGGAAAAGAACCAAGAGAAAGATGTTCCAGAAAACTTAATGTCAAATTTCATATATGTAGATGAAGGATATTCTATTGTAAAGTATGATAGTGATGATGGTTGGTTTGACTGGCACTTTGATCGATTAGATGACGATAGAAAAACTAGACAAAGAGCATTCAGTTGTTTAATATATCTTAATGATGACTTTGAAGAAGGAGAAACTGATTTTTATTGGCACAAAATAATACCTAAAACAGGAAAGATTGCATTTTTCCCATCAGGTCATCATTGGATTCACAAAGGAAGAGTGCCAAAAAACGGATGTAAATATGTTATAACTACATGGTTACAACAAGCAATCAATGAGGGTAAAGCAGACCTTCCCAGTGATGCTGATTATATAGAGTACATTAGACAATCCCAAAAACATTAAAATGATTTTAGTTACAGGTGCTGCTGGTTTCATAGGCAGTAATTTTTTACATTACATTCACAAGAAAACTGATGACGAGATTGTTATTGTAGATAACCTCACTTATGCATCTGATATTAAATATATTGATAAACTAGTCGATAATAAAAGAGTCAAGTTTATTGAGATTGATATTGCTGATGAACAAGCGGTTGATGAATTATTTGTTTCATATAAACCTAACATAGTCTTTCATTTTGCTGCAGAAAGTCATGTAGATAATTCTATTAAAAACTATCGACCATTTATTCAGGCAAATATTTTAGGTACAATTAATTTATTGAATGCTAGTAGAGATGTTGTAGACAAGTTCCATCATATCTCTACTGATGAAGTATTTGGATCACTAGAATATGATGACCCAAATATATTCACAGAAGAAACTTTATACAACCCTAGAAATCCATACTCTGCAAGTAAAGCAGCGTCAGATTATTTTGTTAAAGCATGGCATAACACTTATGGAGTTCCATATCTTATAACAAACTGTTCTAATAACTACGGACCTAGACAACATCCTGAGAAACTGATTCCTCTTACTATTACAAATGCTATTAATGATAGAATGACTTACATGCATGGTGGTGGAGATCAGATCAGAGATTGGTTATATGTCAAAGACCATTGTGAAGCAATCTGGATGTTATATGAACAAGGTATCATGAATGATACATTTAATATTGGTGGTTCATGTGAGAAGAAAAATAAGGATGTTGTAAAAGATATATTAGATATCCTAGGTAAGTCACATGATCTTATTGGTGTTACTGCTGATCGACCTGGTCATGACAAACGCTATGCCATGGATCATTCTAAACTTACTAATGCAATAGGTTGGAAACCTGGTGACAAATGGTTAGAAAATATTAACTCTACAATACAATGGTATCTGTCTCGTTACTACGGTACTATTAATGTGCCACTTTAAAGATTGGATCTATTGACTTATCACTAAGTTAATTCTATAATTATTATAGAAACAAACAAACCAATGATCGAAGTATTATGTCAAAATGATCCATACAGGTATATCAAAATGCCTGATCTCTTAGAGAATGGACATCCAGATTACCGTATTCAAAAGTGGAACAACCACAATGGATACAAGGACATGTACCTTTGTGATAATTGGATGCAAATGAAAACTGCTATTGAAGACTTTGAGTATACTAAATGGTTAGATCCTGCAGGTGTTCCTTGCTATGTAAAAGATCATGTCAAAGCAGAAGAGTTTTAAAGTCAATTACATATCTACTGGAGATAACCCTGACAAAATGAAATTGCTTGTCAGGGAATATGATAGTGTCGATAAAACACAACAATATAATAAATGTCCTGTTTTTAAACACAGAAAAAACAGAACCTTTGTTGGATATTCTCCTGTAGATTTTAAACTAGGATTTGATAATGGTACTATGTGGTCATCTGATCCTGATTGTATTAACTCAGTGAACGTAACAGATCCTGACCATCCTACTGAATTAGTTTTTCAGTTGGAAATTTGTAATTTTGCTCTCTGGACAAATGAACCTGATGTTTGGATGGATTATAGTTCTCATCCATTAACTTCCTTGAACAATAATTTTACTGTAGTTGAAGGATGGTTTAACATATCTAATTGGAGTAGGGATACTAGTTTGGCAACTAGACTAGTGGACAAAACTAAACCTCTTATTATCAAAAAAGGTGATCCTCTATTCAGAATAACTTTTTTATCTCCTGATTTAAACAGTGGAGTTATATTAAAAGAAAGAACTAGAGCGTCTAAATTAAAATTTCATCTATCAAAAAATAAAGATTATAAAGAAGGAAACAAATTATTTTCTGAAACCAAAAAATGTCCATTTCCATTCCTTCATTTTCTGTCTAAATAAGGAGGGTTTACAAGACCCCTTTTTTTGTGTATAATACTAACATAAGTAATTTCGAGCAATGAGCGAATACAAAAAGACCGCCCTAGTATTAGGTGCAGGTGGTTTTATTGGCAGTCATATGGTAAAGAGACTGCGTAAAGAAGGTTATTGGGTAAGAGGTGTAGATCTAAAGTACCCTGACTTTGCTAAGACAGAAGCAAACGAATTCATTTCGGGTGATCTCCGTAGTGCTGCATTCGTAAATTCTGTTCTTGAGTTCAAAGGGTATCAAGGCAACTATTATAATTCTGTTCCTTATCAACATATCCTTCCCTTTGATGAAATCTACCAGTTCGCTGCTGATATGGGTGGTGCAGGTTTTATATTCACAGGAGAGAATGATGCAGATATCATGCATAACTCTGCTTCTATAAACTTAAACGTGCTTGAAGGTGTCCATCAATTAAATAAAACCTTTGATGGTGTAGTAAAAGAATATACTGTTTGTAATCGTCCTAAGTTGGATCAACCAACTAAGATTTTCTACTCTAGTTCTGCTTGCATGTATCCAGAGTACAACCAACTTGACCCTAATAATCCAGATTGTCGTGAAGAATCAGCATATCCCGCAGCACCAGACTCAGAGTACGGATGGGAAAAACTCTTTTCAGAACGTCTCTATCTTGCTTACAATCGTAATCACGGTATTCCTGTGCGTGTTGCCAGGTATCATAATATCTTTGGACCACAAGGAACATGGAATGGGGGAAGAGAAAAGGCACCAGCAGCAATTTGTAGAAAAGTAGCATACCTTCCTGATACAGGAGGAGCAATCGAAGTATGGGGTGATGGTGAACAGACACGTTCATTCCTTTATATTGATGAATGTGTTGAAGCAACTTGGAGATTGATGAATTCTGATTTCTTAGGACCTGTAAATATTGGTTCAGAAGAAATGGTTACTATTAATGAACTTGTAAGTATTACTGCAAAAGTTGCAGGTAAAGCAGTTCAGAGAAGACATAAATTAGATGCACCCCTTGGAGTCCGTGGTCGTAACTCAAACAATGATCTTGTAAGAGAGAAACTTGGATGGGATTATTCACAACCTCTTGAAGAAGGTATCCGTAAAACATATGAATGGATTTCAGAACAAATTAAATCTGAAAGTACATTCCAAACCGAAGTTCTTGATGAAGTTTTAGCATGAGTTTATCTGTGTATGGTGCGACTGGATATATCGGTCGCACATTTTGTAATATGTTTCCTAAAAAGTCTCATGCCATCGATAGAGGGCAAAGGACTCCAATGCACAAAGACATTTTATATTTTATTAGTACAACACACAACTATAATGTGTTCAAGGAAATTACATTGGATGTAAAGAGTAACCTTATGGTTCTCACTGAAGTACTTGACCGAGTTGTAGAAGTTAAAGATCGTAGGTATGATAATCATGAAGACATTACGTTTAATTTTATTAGTTCTTGGTTTGTATATGGTGATGCAAATACTAATCCAGTTTCCGAAGACGGACAATGTGATCCAAGAGGGTTCTACTCCATCACGAAGAGAGCAGCAGAACAACTAATCATTTCTTTTTGTGAAACCTTTGGAGTTAAGTATAGAATCCTTAGGTTATGTAATGTTCTAGGTGATAATGACCCTGATGCATCACTACAGAAAAATGCAATCACACAGATGATTGAAAATATGCGAAATGGTCAACCAATTAGACTGTATAATGAAGGAACAGATATTAGAGATATCTTACATGTAAAAGATGTTTGTAGAGCAATTGACTTGGTGATTACCAAGGGAGAAAAAAACCAGATTTATAACATTGGAAGTGGACAACCTACTAAGGTTGGTGATATAATTGACAGAGCAAAAGAACTTTTAAACTCTCCCTCTGAAATTGTTTCTGTACCATCTCCTAAGTTTCATTCTATTGTGCAGACAAAAGATTTCTGGATGGATACTACTAAATTAAAATCTCTTGGTTTTGAACCACAGATTTCTACTGATGATTTGATTAAACAACTATGCAAGATCTGATTAAAAATTTTATTTCTACGGCTAAGGAACGTGACTTAGACCTGTTCCCATATCTTGCCAATAAGAAATCATTTGATCCTACAAAAGATACTGTTTATTATAGTGGTCCTTATTGGGATGATGAAGAACCAACTACGATTATTGAAGCAATATTGAAAGGTAAGTGGTTACCTGCTGGTGAAAAAGTCAATAAGTTTGAACGTGAGTTCTCCAAGATGTTTGGATTTGATAAGTCCATCATGGTAAACTCTGGTAGTTCTGCTAATCTTGTGATGCTTGCTGCACTCAAGAAGTATTATAATTGGCAAGATGGTGATGAGATTATTGTATGTTGTTGTGGATTTGCAACTACGATTGCACCTATTATTCAAAACAATTTAAAACCTGTCTTTGTTGATATTGATTGGAAAGATCTTAACTGGGATATAGACCAGATCTCATCTAAAATTAATGAAAGAACTAGAGCAGTATTTTCTTCACCTGTTTTAGGTAACTCTTATGATCTTGAATGGTTACTTGACATCTGTGAGACAAATAATCTTCAGGTGATTTCTGATAATTGTGATTCTCTTGGAAGTACTTACAAAGGTAACTTCCTTACATCATGTTCTGTTGCAGCATCTTGTTCTTTCTATCCTGCTCACCACATTTCTACTATGGAAGGTGGTATGGTTTCTTCTAATATTCCTGATATTGTTGATCTTGCCCGTAGTTTTGCATGGTGGGGTCGTGGTTGTTGGTGTGTTGGTTCACAGAATAAACTTCCTAATGGTGTATGTGGTAAACGATTTGATAATTGGTTAGGTGATGAGATTGGTATTGTAGATCATAAGTATGTGTTTGGTGTTGCAGGTTATAATTTAAAACCACTTGATCTACAAGGTGCAGTTGGTTCTGTTCAACTCAAGAAGTTTGATGAGATCCATACTAAACGTAGAATAAACAAAGCAAACTTAGATGGTATCTTTGAGAAAGTTGATGGTCTCCGTACTATTAATGAACTAGAAGAATCAGAGACTAGTTGGTTTGGTGTTCCTATTGTTTGTAGAGATAAGAAACAAAAGACAGCACTAGTTAAACATCTGGAAGATAATAGAGTTCAAACAAGAAATTATTTTGCAGGTAATATTCTTCAGCATCCTGGTTATCGTCACCTTGGTGATGCATCCAAATACCCAAATGCTAATCAAGTATTAGACAAGGTATTCTTTGTTGGTTGTTCTCCTACAATTACTGAGGAGATGATTGAGTATGTTGATCAAGTAGTTACGAAGTTTCCTAATGACTAATTATGGTTTGTTACCACTATTCCCGATGTTTTTATATCGTGGAAAGTTTCAAACTCATTCAAAGTGGAAAGACAAAATTTTTCCAATTATAAAACGTAGATACGAAGAACAGAATGGGTCAAATAGTTCTTCTTGGAATTGTGATTGCTACACCTCATTCTTTGATGATAGTATGGTTGACTATACTAAGGAAACTGAGATCCCTATAGGAGAATTACTACAGGACATGTCACAGAATATCCAAGAAGCAATTAAAATGGCAGAGTTTTACCCTAATTCTTTTTTTGTATCTCAACAATGGTTTAATGCATATGGTTCAGGACAGAATCAAGAGGGACATAACCATGTTCCTTCACATCTGTCTGGTGTCTATTATATTAACTATAATCCAGACAAGCATAATTCAACATCATTTATGAATCCTAATAAAATGTTCTATGAAGCACCAAGATATAATATTCAGGAGTACGACCCTACCTTATATGGTTATGGTTGTTATCAGGAAGAAATGAGACCTACCATTGAAGAAGGTGATATTGTAATTTTTCCTTCTCAAATAGAACATGGAGTTCAAATGCAACCTAAAAATGATGAATTGTACGTGTCATTTTCCTTTAATGTGGAGTTATCTAAATGAATAAAATAACAATACTTGGATCTTCAGGACAGATTGGTGCATATCTAACACAATATTTTACAAAGAAAGGATATCTTGTAAGAGAGTTTGATATTGCAAATGGTCAACATGAAGACATGACACATATTCCAAATCCATTTTTAAGAAATTTAATTATGGATTCTGATTTTGTTTTCTTTCTTGCTTTCGATGTAGGTGGATCACATTATCTTAAGAAGTATCAACATACTTTTAAGTTTATAGATAACAACACTCGAATGATGGCAAATGTATTTGGACATTTGAGTGAATATAAAAAACCATTTTTATTTGCATCATCTCAAATGAGTAATATGTCTTACTCACCTTATGGTGTGATGAAAAGAGTGGGTGAACTATACACCAAGTCTCTTGGTGGATTGATTGTTAAGTTCTGGAATGTATATGGTATTGAACATGATATGGAAAAGGCACATGTTATAACAGATTTTATTGTAAAGGGATTTAAAACTGGTGTAATTGATATGATGACTGATGGTACAGAGGCAAGAGAATTTTTATATGCAGAAGACTGTTGTGAAGCATTGGAGTCAGTCATGAAAAATTATGAAAAACTCACTTCTGATGATGAACTACATATTACAACTGGAAACTATACAACTATCTTAGAAATTGCAGAAGAAATTAAATTATTATTTTCTGGTATTGGAAGAGATGTTATCATTAAACCAGCTAAGTCAAAAGATGAAGTACAGAAAGACGCAAGAAATATACCAGACCCATATATAAAACAATTCTGGACACCTAAGACTTCTGTTAAAGAAGGATTGAAAAAAGTATTTTCGGAGATGAAAAAAAGTTATGAGTAATGATTATGGTTGGGCAATCAACTCCAACAACAATGAAAAATACAATGCTGCCTGTCTAAAAGCAGCAGAAGATGACGAAGCATTTTCTACATTCAAAATAGATCCTGACTACACTAAGATTCTTGAGGGAGGACCTAGAGAAGTAGCTGATTATTACTATAGTAAAATCATGACTCACCCTCTCTATAGTATTTGGAAAGATAACGTAGATAAGTTCTTAGTAAATGAATCTTATTGCAGACCTAAACAGTATGAATTTGAATTTGGTAAGTGCTCTTCTGCCACATTAAAAAATTCATATAACATGTTAGATGTTATGAATTTTATTGCAGACTCTAGTGTCCAGACTATCGTAGAAATTGGTGGAGGATATGGTGGTGTTGCTTGTATGCTTCATGAATTATCAGATAACTTTGACAAGTATATTTTGATTGATACTCCCGAAGCATGTAAGTTGGCAGATAGGTACTTGAAAGAAATTGGAAAGAGTGGTAAAATTATAACATTACCTTGCACTGAAGTTGAAAATTATGACTTTGGTGATAGAATTGATTTGACTATCGCAGTCAACTCTCTATCTGAATGTGACCTAAAAACACAATTGATGTATGTGAATAAAGTGATCACGCAATCACAATACACTTACATTGTTAGGAACATTGACTCTGAAGAAAACGCATTCAAGCATCAACAATGTATACGTGCTTTAGATGATACCTTCTTGGTAGATGATAGTGAGAGGATTGAAGAGAAGTGGAGTCAAAACCGTGTAGTTTATGTCAAAAAAGATGAAAATGGATAGCAAAACCAAACTGGTATTTGCACTTGAACATATCGCACACTTGCATGATTTATTTGAAGACAACCAGTTTGAAAAATACTTGCAAGATGCAGTATATACTCTTGAGTATGAATGCGAGAGACAACTGAAATTAGAACTGGAGAAGAAACATGAAAAAGATTCGTAAAGTATTTGATTGTTTTAATTTATCTCATGAACCAATCAAACTCTTACTTCTAAGACTTAAAACTCATTATGATCATGTAGATCATTTCTGTATCAATGAGAATGCCATTACTTACAGTGGTGTTGAAAGGGAATGGATGATCCCCAAGTATGAAAAGGAACTTGAACCATACATGGATAAGATCATTTATCGTCAGATTGATATTAGAGAAAGAAATTTAGATTGGTCAACTTTTAAACAGGACTATCATTCTGATAGAGATGTAGAAGATAAAAGAAACTGGCCAGAACGTTGGCAACGTTCAATGTATGGTAGAGATTGTTTGATTGAATCTCCTTTAGAACATGCTAGTAATGATGATATTATTATTCAGAGTGATCTTGATGAGATTATCCTTCCTGAGGCACTGGCAGATATTCAAGAATGGTTTACTGATGACAAAGCAATCTACACTGGTCATCAAAAGTTTTTTATGTGTCATGTTAATCGATTGATGTATGAAAATGGTGAACCTGTTGAGAAGTGGAGAGGTCCTCAGTTCTGCACTCTTGCATATATGAAAGCATTTGGTGGATTCAATACTTGTCGTAATCCTGGTAAAGGTCCTGATCATGTTAAAGAATATCTTATTGATGGTTGTGGTTGGCACTTTAGTTTCCTTGGTGGTAATGATAAAATCAAGGAGAAACTACAGGGTTATGGTCACCAAGAACATAATAATGACATGGTGAAAGATAACCTTGAGGAGAATATTAAAAACAATAAAGATATTCTTGGAAGAGGTTATTATGATTATAAAATAGTTCCTTTTGATCCCGAAGAGTACCCTAGGGAATTAGTATTGAACCAAGAATTCTACGAGGAGTTTATCTATGCTGACAACTGAAATTTATAGAGGATCTGGAATCGGTAATCAATTGTGGAACTATGTTGTAACTCGATTAATTGCTGAAGCAAATGGATATGAGTTTGGTATCCAATGTCCAGAACGTTGGAAAGGTGCTAAGTTTATGCCAGTAGATCTTGGTAAAGAAATCACTGGTGGATCTGGTCCTGAAGGAGGACCTCCTACTTCTTTACCTGAAGGCATCGAAAGATACTATGCAGAACTTAAGATTCCTCATCCTAAGAATGGTTGGAATATGGGATTTGTTGATCCAGGACTTCTATGTGTTGCTGACAATACTAAAATTGAAGGTACGATGCAGAAGATGTCATACATCAGAGAACATCGTAGTAAGATTCAAAAGTGGTTAGAATATAAACCTTCTCACTTACAGGAATATTACGATTGTCATGACTGTTGTATTATTCAATTCCGTGGTGGTGATTATCTAACTGGTGCATCTGTGCTTCCTCCAGAATATTATTCTATGGCAATGGATAATATGAGAAACATTACTGGTAATTATAATCTAAAATTTTATGTTGTTACTGATGATCCTGGTGCTGCAAAGAAGTTTATTCCTGATGCTGAGGTAATTGGATCTGCTATCGATGAAGAGAAAGATGAACTACAAGGTAGTATTGGATGGTATAAGTATCCTGGTGGTCCTATTGGAATTGATTACTCTATTCTAAACAAGGCAAAGTATATTATTATGAGTGCATCTACTTTTTGTTTTTGGCCAGTCTGGTTGAACGATAGTGCAAATGTTGTTATCTCTCCTAAGTATTGGTTTGATTGGAATAGATCTGATGGATGGTGGAGACCTGATGATTCAATTGTTGATAACTGGACGTATATGGATCAAGAAGGTAACCTTTGCAAAGGTGATGATTGTAGAGTAGAATATCAAGAGTATAAGAAGAAGAGTCCATACTATGCTTAATCTAAAAGATGTAACGTTAGTAGCATTAACTAACATGCGTATGGAAGGGCACATCTCTGCCCTTATGGAAAGTACTGAACACATCAAATTTGGTGATGTAAAACTCATCAGTGAAAAGGATAAAGTCCCCTCAGGTCTACCTAGTGTGATCAACGTTGAGGAAATGATTTATCCTATTCGTAGTATTGATGATTATAGTTTTTACATGATCTATAACATTGGACAGCACATTGAAACAAACCATATGTTAATCATTCAGGATCATGGGTTTGTTGTTAATCCTGAAGCATGGACTGATGAGTTCTTAGAGTATGATTACATTGGTGCACCATGGGCATGGTCTGAGAATGCATACATCGATCCTTTTGGTAATCATCAAAGAGTTGGAAATGGTGGAGTTTCTCTCCGCAGTAAAAAACTAATGGATGTTCCTAATAAAGTTGTCATCCCATGGGATGTAAACCAAGGAGATTTCTATAAGCACATGGATGCTGGCTTGTTTAATGAAGATGGAAATATCTGTGTTCATAACAGACATCTATATGAAGAACAAGGATGTAAATATGCTCCCGTAGAAGTTGCAGCAAGGTTCTCATATGAAAGAGACCTTCCAGAGAACAAAGGACTAACTCCTTTCGTATTTCACTATACATTACCCCCTTCATTAAGATGAACAAAGTTATTATTTGGGCACATAAACTTCATACCTCAACTCATAGTTACGTTCAGAACGGATACTACAGAGCATTCAAGAAACTTGGTTGGGAAACACATTGGGTTGATACTACTGACGTAGATAGTGTAGACGTATCAAACTCTGTAATTTTTGTAGAGGATTCTGTGAAGGCAGGTATGCCAATCAGAAAAGATTGTAAGTATATTACACACCATCTTCCCACACAAGAGTTGGTTGATCAAGGTATTCCATATGAGAATATTATAAAACTTGGTAACTATCTTCCTCAAGAAGAGATCCATGAGAAGGTTGCCGATCTTACTTATTGGGATGAATCTACAAGATCAATTTATCAATGTTGGGGAACTGATCTTCTACCAGATGAAATTGATACTGATGATTATGTTGAATTCGTACCTACCAGAAAGAAAGTAAATTATGTTGCAATGCTCTATGAACAAGGACCATGGTGGGCACAAGAGTTCGCAAACATTATGAATGAAAAGCACCAAGTTCAGTTTGATGTCTATACTCAGAATGCATCTGATGAAGAGAATAGAAACTTAATTAGATCTTCGTTTTTATGTCCTGACTTTAGAAGTGATTGGCACTTGCAATGTGGGTACATTCCGTGTAGAATGTTTAAGAATATTAGTTATGGTAGAATTACTGGGACTAATTCTCCACTGGTGAAAAGAGCATTAGGAGATCATATTGTGTTTGGTGGTACACCTCATACTTTGTATGAAAACCTTTTAAATGCAGAGGTAAATAGAACAGTTGACATGAAGGCAGCAATGACTTATGTTAAAGAAAACCATACCTTCATCAATCGTGTAAACAATCTCCTGAAATTCTTATGATCGGTTTTAATCATATTGGTCGGCATGGACGACTTGGTAATCAGATGTTTCAGTATGCTGCCTTGAGAGGTATTGCTAATAAACATGGATATGAATTTACTATCCCTGATTGCACCTTTAAAGATGAGTGGCACGATCATCAATTATTTGAAGCATTTACTCTTCCTAATTTAAAATCAAAAACATTTATTCCTGGTACATATCATCAAGAGAAACAGTTTCATTATGATCAAGAGTATGTTGATAACTGCCCAGACAATGTAAACTTGTTTGGTTATTTTCAAACTTATAAGTATTTCTCTGACATTGAAGATAGTATCCGTCAAGACTTCACATTTAAAAAAGATGTTCTTGAACCTTGTAAAGAAATGATGGAAGATTTTGATGAGATTATTTCACTTCATGTTCGTAGAACTGACTATGTTGAGAAGGCAGTTGATCATCCACCATGTTCAATGGAGTATTATGAGAAAGCACTATCAAAGTTAGATCCCAAAATACCTGTTCTTGTTTTCTCTGATGAACCTGAGTGGTGTATGAAAGAAAAACTTTTTGCAGGTAATAGATTTATGGTTTCTGAATCAGGTAATAATTTAATTGATATGTGTTTGATGACTATGTGTACACACCATATCATTGCTAATAGTTCCTTCAGTTGGTGGGGTGCTTTCTTATCTAAGAGTGAACAGATTATTGCACCTAATAGATGGTTTGGAACTGAAGGATATACAGCAGCAAATAATACGCAAGACATTATACCCGATACTTGGATAAAATTATGAGAGTTTCTATTTGTATTCCTACCCATGAGGCAGGTGGTCACGGACATGAATATTTAAATGAATTGTTAGGAACAATTAAAGGTCAGTCCTATCAAGATTTTGAAGTCATTGTATCTGATCATAGTAAGAACAATGATATTATGACTGTATGTGAGGCATATTCTGATGCCATTGAGATTAGATATGTTCGCAACTTCTATGGAAGAGGTAGAATCTCTCCTAACATTAATGTAGCATTATCACTTGCTTCAGGAGATATCACTAAGATTATGTTTATGGATGATTTCTTCTATTCTAATCTTGCTCTAGAAACTATTGTCAATGCCATGGCAGATGGATCAAAATGGGCAGCATGTGGTTACAACCACACTAAGAATACTAAAGAATACTTTAGAGAGAGGACACCTAAATGGGCAAAGTTTCAACTTGAAGGAAACAACCTGATTGGTAATCCATCTGTCATTACATTCAGAACAGAAATTACTGAATTCTTTGATGATAATGTAGACTTGTTTATGGACACTGATTTCTACCAACGTCTTTATTCTTCGTTTGGTTTACCAAAGATTATTGATAAGACTATTGTTTCTATAAGAGAGCATGATGATAGAGTAAGTGCTAATACAAAATATGATGGTCAGTTTTCAAATCCAGAGGATGGAACTTCTTGGTTAATTAATAAAGAAGAAATTGAATACCTTTGGCATAAGTATGGTAAACCAGATGAAAGATAATTTAAAAGATGTAACTTTTATTATTCCTGTAAGGATTGAATCTGATGACAGACTTAGGAATGTCATTACATCTTTATGCTATCTAAACACAATATTTGATACAAACTTTATTATACATGAGCATGATAAAGAATCTATCTTTTTTACTTCAGCTCTTCCACAAATTGAAGAATATTGTGAGGGTGATATTTTTAATATTCATCATTCCTTTATTCAAACTGATGAACCATTGTTTCATAGACAAAAGGTTCTCAATGATATGCTAATGGAGGTAGAGACTTCTGTTGTTGTAAATTATGATACAGATATTTTACTTCCTAAAACCTCCTATAAAGAAGCATATAAATTAATTAGGGAAGGTGCTGATCTTGTGTATCCATATGCAAGAGGAACTGCTCAACAAAGAGTAAACGCAACCGATGAAGTCGTCTCTAATTTCTTAAATAATAATTTCGATTTCAGAACCTTGATCGATGTATCTACTCCTTATGACGCACAATATGGATTTTGTCAATTCTTTAATACTAAGTCTTACATTGAGGGTGGCATGGAGAATGAAAACTTCAGGGCATATGCACCAGAAGATGTTGAAAGATACCACAGATTCAAAAAGTTAGGGTATAATGTACAGAGGTGTGGTAATACAGTATACCACTTAGAACATTCCCGAACTGAAAACTCTTGGTTCAATAACCCACACATGGATCATAATAATAAGGAATGGGAAAAGACCCAAAGATTTGATAGACACCAACTAAAAGAATACATTACTAATCTTCCATACTATGTTTCAAGAACTACCACCACCAGTAATTAAAAATAAATCAGTAGAAAAACTAAGAGGATTTGGTCCTATCTACTGTATCAATCTTGATGGTCAACCAGAGAGATGGGAATATATGCAATCTCAATTTAAAGAATGGGAACTCACTGATGTAACCAGAATTTCTGCATATGATGGTAGAGATGATGACCTTAGTGAGATACTTACTGGTAGGTATCCTGATATGATGACCTCTGGTGAAATTGGATGTGTTACTTCTCACCTTAAAGCAATCAAGACTTGGTTAGAAACATCTGATAGTGAGTATGCAATCATGATGGAAGATGATTGTGATATGAGTATTGTAAAATCTTGGAGATTTAATTGGAAACATGTTATATCTAAGTTACCTTATGACTGGGACATTTTCCAGATGGCAATTATTAGTACTACAACTATTCATGCTAGACTTCATGAAAGATTTGTAAATGATTTCTCTACTGCCTGTTACGCTATTCGTAGATCCCATGCAGAGAAACTAATGCGTTTTCATGAAAGACGTAATGGTAAATGGAAACTTGACAGTGGAGTCAAACCACGTCCAGTTGCTGATGACTTACTTTATAATCCTGGTAAATCTTATGCTATGCCATTGATGCTTTATCATATTCCTTTAGGTTCTTCTATTCACCCAGAGCATGTTGATGTTTTCCATCGTAGTAGTTACATGGGTATTAAGAACTTTTGGGATAGTCAAGCACCTCAGTTGGATTCAAATACTTTAAATGGTTTATTTGATTATGACCCATACTTAGGAAGGGTAGCACCATCTTCAGACAAAGACCCAGAACCTGTAGGTAAAGAAGAAGAAACAGAGGAAGTTGAAGTTGATAAATAAAGCAGCATTAACATATAACTATGGCAGATACTAAAGTGGAAAAACCTAAAGGTCCTATTGGTAAACTCAAGGATGCAATGGACGACAAGGAAGAGCAACTTGCTATTCTTAGTACGTTTGTACGATTAGGTATCTTAATCTGGTCTGGTGGTATATTGACATTAAATTATGTTACAATACCTGGATGGGAACAAGACAAAATTGATCCGACCTTCATAGCTTCGGTGTTTACAGGAGTTACAGCTACTTTCGGAGTTCAAGCTGGGGGTAAAAAGAAGAGTTCTAATAGTGATGGTGCACAAATATCTAAAAAGGATATGGAAGCATTAATTGAAAAGGCATCTCAATCAGCACCTACACAAACAATTAAGTTAGAAGTTCCTGCAGTAAAAATTAGTTCTTAAAACATGAATAACATTGGATTGGAAGTTGTCTTCTGGACAACATTATCTATTTACTTACTTGCAAAGGTAGGTGTATTCAAGAAATGACCGTAGTTCACGGTGTGAATATAATGGTACTGATCTTGGTAATATCAGTTACAATTCTGATAGCCTATATAATGAAATATGCTTATGAGGAAATGAACGATGCAAAAACTGATTAATGGAATCGCTATTGCAAGTGGTATTGTATCTCTCACCGTTGTTGGTCTTGGTGGTTACGTATTCATACGCAAGGACGCGATTATCGATAGCGTCAAATCAAAAATTACAGAAGCAGCGTTAGGATCTGTTACTGGATCTCTTCCAGATATGATGCCTGATGCCACTGGTCCTGCTTTACCAGTAGCACCATTCTAGGAGGTTATTATGAAATTAGATATCAAATGGATATCAATTGGAGTGGTTGGTAGTTTATTTGCAGTATCTCATCTGGGAATGATAGGATATATTGCTAGTAGAAAAACTGAAAGTAAGTTACCTAAGTTAGACATCCCAGTAACACCATACACATCTTATGTTGTACAGGCAGATAAGGAAGGATATAAGTTAAGTTATACTGCTAATGATCCTAAGACAGCATATATCACTAAGGATATCAAAGAGAAAGGTGGTTTCTTAGGTCTTGCAAATGAAACTACTAAGGTAGTAGAAGAATACTTCATGGATGGTCAGATCAACCAAGGAGGTCCTGTATCAAATCATAGATCTTGGATTGATATGCAACCTGGTTTGACTGCTGGACAAGCTGCGGAGATAACTGCTGCCCGAAAAAGCGAAGAGTGTATCAAAGCAATCGGATCAGCAGAAGGTACAGGTCGTCTTGTTGGTACAAGCATTGGTGCGGCTGCTGCTCCTTCTCTCAGTAGTATCCCCTTTGTTGGTTGGGTCGCTGCTGGTTGGGTGGCAATGTTTGGTGGTAATCAGGGAGCTGATATAGGTGGAAATATGGCGGAGGACTTGAATAAAAACTGTTAATGGAAATAGAAGAGATTAATATTAGAGGTGTCAGTGTACCTGAGATCCCTATTGTGAATCCTAATGTTAGTACTCCATTAGTTCCATGGGCACCACCCGTGACAGTAAACATTGGGAGTCCAATAGTTGATATGCCAGGTTGTGTGGAAGCACACCCAGAAGATAAAGGTAAAAGTCCCTCTCTTCCTAAGGAAGATCCTGAAGGGACTGTTACTTTTTGTGATGGTCAGTATCCATCTTATGATGCGATGGACTATACACCAGAGCAATTAGTAATACAAAGAGATGTTCCACCACCACAAGTTGAACCACCACCAGAGGTTGAACCACCTGAGGTTCCCCCTACTGGTGATCTTGGAGGAGAAGTACCTTGTCCAGGTCCTGCCAACTTAAGAGTTGGTGACTTAACACAGTCAGGTGATGAGAGAGTTACTGGTCATGAACTAAGTGCAGATGGTAAAACCTGTATAACGTTGTATGAACCTACCACACCAGCCGAGAAATTTTTACCTTCTATAAATCAAGCAACGACTACAGTGGCTATAGCAGTGGTAGCAACAGCAGGAGCTGCAGCAACACCATTACTATTAAGACTTATAAAACCAATTATCAAAAAACTTACTACAACTGTACAAAAAAAATTGGGTAAGAAGATTACTCCACCTACCCGTTCAGAAATAAAAACTAATGAATATCGTGCAAAGAAAGGTTTGCCACCTATAAAGAAATAATTATTTACCGTATCCTATTGATACTTCTTTTAAAACACTTGCATCATTACTAACCTTAGGAGTAATCTTAGGGATGCTATGTGCATGTGGAGCTATATTATTTACATTCTGTACAACAACGTCAGCACATACACTATAATAAGGAGACTTTGGATGGAACATGATACCTTCTTTCATCAAATTTCCACAATTTTTCAATCTGGCTATCTCAAAGTCTAATCTTTTATTAGCAGTGTTTTGTAGCATATATGCTATGTTTGCAGCAGCTGCATCTTTACATTGCTGCTGTAGTTCTTTATCTAATGGTGTACTCCATGTCATGGAGAAACCTGCACTTAAACTATAATTATCTTTCTGTCCAGTTCTTGTGGGAACATGATAGAGGATGTCACCTGGATTATCTGGTGCACCATCATCATCTAAGTCACGCATGTCGTACACTGGCGAATCATAATATCCCTCGTACGGTTTTGTCCATGATGCATTCCCTGTGAGGAATGGTGTAAAATTTCTGGTGGGTCCTTGACACTGAATGCCACCACCATATGTGTTTGTTATATACGGTCCTTGTAAAACTTGTATAGCTTGGTTGGTCACTGAGCCAGAACTATTCGCGATCGGCGATGCAGTTGCACTTACCCCGCCAATGCCCTCAGCAAAAGCATTAGTAGGATGAAGACTAAGACAGATTCCACTTATTGCGAGAAGATGCTTGTAGTGTCTGTTACGCTTGTCACTTCTGTTACCCTTTGGATGATCGTGTGATTTTGTAAACCAGGACCTGAATACGTCTCTGTAAACTGGAACGCTTCTCCTGGTGTTGTCTGTGTGAAGGTTGGTTTGTTTGTTATTCCCGTCCATGATGATGTCACGCCATTAATAGTTACATTGTTAGTACCAGTCGTAGGTGATAAGTTACCACTCGCTGTTACCCCTGATCCCGTCGAGGTGTATTGATACCCCGTAGAATAATCCATCGAATTTATTGTCTCAGTCACTGTCGAAGTAGTCTCAGTATGAGACGTCATCGAGCCTTGGGTGAAATTTGGCACCACAGGCACTGCTATGACTGGGTTTATGCCACCCATAGCAACAACTAAAAGGAATAACTTAAGTCTATTCCTCATAGTTTATTAATCTATTACTGTGATTTCCGTTACGAATTGTCCTGTAGCCACGGTACCAGCTCCACCAGCTGTTACTGCGACCGCGCCATCTTGTCCAATAGTACCAGCAAGATCACCAGCAGTACCAGCAGCCCAAGAAGTCTGTGAACTTAAGGCACTAACAGCACCTACAGTAGGAGCATTTGATACCAAAGCGTCCCCTTGGGTGAATGAAGTACTAAATGAGAAGTTATCTCCACTAGTTGCACTCATCTGAGTAGCAGAGATAGTACCTGGTCCGTAAACACCAGAAGCAATAGTACCACTACTCAGTACACCTGAAGTAGTACCATCTGTTGTTGTAACGTTAGTTCCTGAAATAGCGTAACTATTCCCAACTCTTGATGCAGTTGTACGTGCTGCGTCCACGGTAAGTTGTACACTGGATGCATGTTTAGTCACAAGACCACCTGCGTGGGCAGTGCCAGCAGATAACAAAAGCATGATAACGGGCAATAATTTTTTCATTGGAATTTTTACTCTTATTTCCCTATTGATATATAGGTACTTTTACATTTGATAATCCTGACATAAAAAGTTGACAGAATTTAATATTTCCTATATAATTATGTTACGTTTCTTAACAAAACTTAAATGACTGTTACAACTGAATCAGGTGGGAGACAAAATGCGTTCCCAAATGAAACAAAACCTTACATTGATGAGAGCATTTCCTATGAATCATGGGCAAAGAATGCTGAAAAGATTAATGGTAGATGGGCAATGTTAGGTCTAATTGCTGGTTTTGTATCTTACATTACCACAGGAAACTTCTTCTTCGGCGGAATCTTAGGATTCTAAAGATGAAACTTATTACTCAATTTACAACACAAAAAGGAGAAAATCTAATGACACCAGAAGCAGAAAGATTTAACGGATGGGCAGCAATGATCGGATTTGTTGCAGCAGTCGGTGCTTATGTAACAACTGGACAAATCATTCCAGGTATTTTTTGATACAAAAATGCAACACATTCTATTCACAACCATCGTCACAGCATACATCGTATCAGGTGTAGGATCAGTAGCATTTGCCTAGATAAGGTATTCCTTATTACAAAATCAAATGCCAGATCCAAATGCTTTATATCAGGACATGCAGAAGCTTGACGACATGTACGAAGAGTTACTCTGGCATCCTGACGACGAATTACAGTTCACACATGATGGTCAACGCATCATTATTATAAACAAAACTCAAGAACTAAAAACTCATGAAAAAAGAAATTGAAAAAGAAAAACTAGTTGCTGAGAAATTAAATGGCAGACTTGCCATGCTCGGCATCATCGCAGGTATCGGAGCATACCTAACAACAGGTCAACTCATTCCAGGTTTTGTATAATGAAACATTGGATTTTTGCAGAAAAATTAAATGGTAGACTAGCAATGATAGGTCTAGTCGCAGCAGTAGTTAATTATGGTTTTACTGGTTGGAATTTCCAATTTGGAAAGCAGTGCTCTGGGTTTTCTATCCCGTGGGTGCACTGGTCGCCATCGAATATTTTTTACGTTCAGTAGATAACGATGACGACGATGATGGTGGCGGAGGTATGGCGATTCCCGCTTATAATCCTATATAATATAGTAAAGAATTAAACAGATGGCAATTGAAGTAGGAAGTACAATTCCAATGACAGCAAAGATAGGATATCCTGGTGGTGATCATTATGAAGTTAATGGTGAAAGTTTCCAACAGTATGAAGTTGCTAATGCAGAAGCAATGTTTGGAGGTACTAGGGTAGTTATTTTTGCACTTCCTGGTGCATTTACACCTGTATGTACTACTAAACAATTTCCTGAGTTTGAAGCAAAGTATGAAGAATTAGTTGCTGCTGGTGTAGATGATGTATATTGTATTAGTGTAAATGACCCATATGTCATGGGTGCATGGGAAACATTTGTAGAAATGGCAGATGATATTACTGAGACTAAAGTAAAACTTTTATCTGATGGTAATGCAGAAATAACAGAAGCATTAGGAATGTTAGTTGATAAATCAAATCAAGGTATGGGTAAACGCTCTTGGAGATATGCTGCTGTAGTTAACAATGGTGTAGTTGAACAGGTTTTTGTTGAACCTGGAATGGCAGATAATACAGATGAAGACCCATACATCGCAAGTACTCCAAGTGCAGTTCTTCTTTGGTTAAAATCTTCATGAATTATTATCACGCTCTACAAATGTTTATGGTGATATTTTCTGGAACCGTGATATTAACTTCACTTTTCGTAGTAATGATGTCCTCAATAATGGAAGATACAAATATATAATATATTGTGTAGAAAAGAAAAATGAACGGCAGACTAGACAAAGTTGCAATGACTAATAAGTTAATGCAACTTAAGAGAGAGTTGCATTATAAGTGTGAGATTGGCGAAAAGGGAGAGTGGGAGTGTAATGGAGCAAATGAATACCTTAACAGAGTCTTTGATATACTAGATGAATATTGGCAGTAGAAATAGTAGTTAATACTTATTGACAATTCCTTAATAAAACTTTATAATAAATAACTTAGTGAGGAAATCCTCACCATTTTTTTACAAAGGACTCGAAAGTATCGCCATCCATTGTACAACTGCTCGCAAACCAAGACCTATAGGCAGTATAATACTTCGTCTTTTATCCAGTAGTAAGGGATTACTGGAAATAAGTTTCGCATCCATACCCTTGGTGCCCTACTTAAAAACGTCCTAATAATGGCAACTCTTACAAGACAAGGCAGATCGACTGGTCTACTTCAAGGCTGGCCTGAGTTCTGCGAATGGGTAACTTCAACTAACAACAGACTTTACGTTGGTTGGTTTGGTGTACTCATGATCCCATGCTTGCTCACAGCAGCAGCATGTTTCGTAGTAGCATTCATTGCTGCTCCTCCAGTCGATATCGACGGAATCAGAGAACCTGTAGCAGGTGCTCTAATGTACGGTAACAACATCATCTCTGGTGCAGTTGTTCCTTCTTCAAACGCTATTGGTCTACACTTCTACCCAATCTGGGAAGCAGCAACAGTAGACGAATGGTTATACAACGGTGGTCCTTACCAGTTGGTTATCTTCCACTTCCTAATCGGTATCTCAGCATACATGGGTAGACAGTGGGAACTATCATACAGACTAGGTATGAGACCATGGATATGTGTAGCATACTCTGCTCCAGTATCAGCAGCATTCGCTGTATTCTTAGTGTATCCTTTCGGTCAGGGTTCATTCTCTGATGGAATGCCTCTAGGTATTTCTGGTACATTTAACTTTATGTTCGTGTTCCAAGCTGAGCATAACATCCTAATGCATCCTTTCCACATGGCAGGTGTAGCAGGTATGTTTGGGGGATCACTCTTTAGTGCAATGCACGGTTCTTTAGTTACTTCATCTCTAATCAGAGAAACTACAGAGGATGAGTCCCAGAACTACGGTTATAAGTTCGGACAAGAAGAGGAGACATACAACATTGTTGCTGCTCATGGATACTTCGGTAGATTAATCTTCCAGTATGCATCATTCAACAACAGTAGATCTCTACACTTCTTCTTAGCAGTGTTCCCAGTCGTATGTGTATGGTTAACCTCTATGGGTATCTGTACAATGGCATTTAACTTGAATGGATTTAACTTCAACCAAAGTGTTGTAGATGTTAATGGCAAAATCATTCCTACATGGGGTGACGTTCTTAACAGAGCAAACTTAGGTATGGAAGTTATGCATGAAAGAAATGCACACAACTTCCCATTAGACTTAGCATCTGCTGAGACTACAGAAGTTGCACTAACAGCACCATCTATCGGTTAATGAAAAACTTATTGTATAGTCCTTATAGAGACTTAATTGAATTTGGTTTCTTTATCGTGGTTGGTATCACAGCAGGATCTATAATTAGTTGACATACGATTGAATCTATTGTATACTTGGGGGGACTTATGCCCCCCTTTTTTAATGCCCGATTCTAAGAAAAGAGACCCACTATTAGAAGAACTCGAAGAGAGAATACTTGAAGGTAATGTATTATTCACACCTGATGAGGAGTTCCTCAAAAAACTAGACGACAAGAAAAAATCTGATAATATATAATAAAACCTGAGACTTATATGAAAATTTTTCTAGACACCGCTGATGTGGACATGATTGCTCCTGCCTATGAAACAGGATTGATTGATGGAATTACCACAAATCCAACATTAATAAAAAGAAGCGGTCGTGATCCTATTGAAGTGATTAAAGAAATTGCAACAGAGTTTAAAATGCTCCAATCAATTTCTGCTGAGGTTGTTGCTGATACTGCTGAAGAGATGTATGAGCAAGCACAAGCATTTAAAGAATATAGAACTGTTACTATTAAGGTTCCTTGTACAGTAGAAGGTCTTAAGGCATGCCGTATGATTAGGGAGGAGCAAAAGAGTGTTAACGTTACTTTGGTCTTCTCGGTCGCGCAAGCGATCTTGGCTGAAAAAGCAGGTGCCACATATGTATCACCTTTCGTCGGAAGGTGGGTTGATAATTCCGTCGATGGAATTGGACTCATCAAAGATATTAAAAGAGTATACAATAATCATGGACGCTTCCAGACCACCAATGTGCTTAGTGCATCACTTAGAGATGTTAGACAAGTGGAACAATCATTTTTGATGGGTGCAGATGTATGTACCATTCCACCACTAGTATTCTGGAAGATGTACAAAAACATTTTAACTGACAAAGGGTTGGAATTATTCCAAGCGGATTGGGATGATGTCAACAAATAAGTTTCCTTTTTCAGATGCTTATATAAAACCTTTTGAGAAAGGTGTGTTTCAAGGATTCTCACGTATAAAACCTTATATGAAAATTCCAGGATTAGGTAGTTTCTACACTAAAGATGAAGTGGAAAAATTACTCAAAGAAACATTAGATGAAGCAAGACGCATTGATGAAGAATCTATGCGTAAGCACAACAGAGATGCTACTATCATCAGTATGATACTTGGGTTCACTGCTCTTGCATTGTTTGTAGATGGTTTGTTGAGATTACTTGGTATTATTCCTCCTTTCATGCATATAGATATTGATGTACTAGATAAGATTGTTGATAGAGTTGAGGATGATGTTATAGATCAATTGAAAAAAATACCAATCCAAAAATTCCTTAAATGAACGATACAACTGTCTTCTTATATTTCATTTGTTTTGCTGCTGTTGCAGGTGCAACATTTGCTTTTATGTGGAGATCCATGGGTTTTGTTATTAAAAACATGGAAAAGTATGTAGATAGACCATCTCGTAAAATACACCCAGAAATGTCAGATGTTAAATCTGGAGAAGAACTCCTAGTATTCAAGGCAGAAGATGAAGATGAAGATGATGACGGTGACATCATGATTATTAGAAAATAATGTCAGAATTTATACAAAGACATATCGGACCTTCAGAGTCTGAACAACAGGAGATGCTTACTGATCTTGGTTTATCAACCATAGAAGAATTAGTAAGAGAAGTTGTGCCAACTTCAATCTTACTTCGTGGTGATAGTAAATTACCAGAGGGTTGTAGTGAACAACAGGCACTTACAGAATTAAAGAATATTGCAAGACATAATATTGTTAAAAGAAGTTTGATAGGACAGGGATATTATGGAACAATTACACCACCAGTTATACAAAGAAATGTATTTGAAAATCCTGCATGGTACACATCCTATACACCATATCAGGCAGAGATATCACAAGGTAGATTAGAAGCATTATTTAATTATCAAACACTGATTACAGAACTAACTGGATTACCAGTAGCAAATGCATCTTTACTAGATGAGGGAACTGCTGCTGCCGAAGCAATGCTACTAGCACATAGTCAGAGTAAGAAAAAAGATTTTATAGTTGATAGTAAAATATTTCCACAAACATTAGAAGTATTAAGAACAAGAGCAAGACCATTAGGTATTAACATTGTCTTGATAGATTTTGATGAATCTATACCAATAGCATACTTTAGTGATGCCTTTGGAGTTATTATTCAATTACCAAATAGTCATGGTAATTTAAGATATCGTGATGGATTATTAAGATTAGCAGAAGTATGTAAGTGTATGAAGATTGCGATTGTTGATCCACTTGCACAGGTTCTTATGCAACCTGTAGGTGAATGGGGATTTGATATTGCAGTTGGTAGTATGCAGAGGTTTGGTATTCCTATGGGTTATGGAGGACCTCATGCAGCATTTTTTGCAACCACTGAAAAATATAAACGTAAGATTCCTGGACGTATTGTAGGGCAGTCGGTAGATAGTCAAGGTAATAAAGCACTACGATTAGCGTTGCAAACAAGGGAACAACATATAAGACGAGACAAAGCAACATCCAATATATGCACTGCTCAAGCACTCCTCGCAAATATGGCAGGTTTTTACGCTTCTTATCACGGTGCGGAAGGTCTGAAAAGAATAGCAACCAGAATATTAAAATATAGACAAGTGTTATTAACAGCATTCAAATGGATGGGAATAGAAGTTGATGATACTGAAGGTTTTGATACAATAAGATTTAAAAGTTTTCTTTCAGTTGATGGATTTAATGTTCGCTATGAAGATGACCATACTATTATTAGTTTAGATGAACTAACGACTCTTGAAGAAATACAAACTCTAATTAATTCACAGAAAGATTTAGTAAATCAAAATGATACGATTGATCATATCGTAGAAGCAGTTGGAGAATACAAATGGAGTTATGTTCCAGAAAGAACGAAACCATGGTTACAACAAGAAGTATTTAACAAGTATCATAGTGAAACAAATATGATGAGATATATTAATGAGTTAGTATCTAAAGATTTCTCATTAGTAAATGGTATGATGCCACTTGGTAGTTGTACTATGAAGTTAAATGCAGCATCAGAGTTGATGCCTGTAAGTTGGAACGAGTTTGCAAACATGCATCCATTTGCACCAGAAAATCAAACTCTTGGTTATCAAAGAATCATGCAAAATTTAAAAGATTGGTTGTGTGATATTACAGGATTTGCTGCTGTAAGTTTACAACCAAATGCAGGTTCACAAGGTGAGTATGCAGGTCTTCTTGCAATACAAGAATATCATAAAAGTAATGGTGATGATAAAAGGAATGTATGCTTAATACCTACGAGTGCACATGGAACAAATCCTGCTAGTGCTATCATGGCAGGTATGAAAATAGTTCCTATCAAATGCGATGATGATGGTAACATTGATATGATGGATTTAGAGAAGCAAGCAATAATGAATACCTTTGAGTTGTCTTGTATCATGATTACATACCCATCAACTCATGGTGTGTTTGAACCAACTATCAAAGACATCTGTAGAATTGTACATGAGAATGGTGGACAGGTATATCTTGATGGTGCAAACTTAAATGCTCAAGTTGGATTAGCAAAACCTGGTGACTATGGTGCAGATGTATGCCACATGAATTTGCATAAGACATTCTGTATTCCTCATGGTGGTGGCGGTCCTGGTGTAGGTCCTATTGGTGTTGCAGAACATCTTATTCCTTTCATGAATCAAAGAGTATCAGCAGCAGTTCAAGGTAGTGCATCAATACTTCCTATCAGTTGGATGTATATAAGAATGATGGGTGCTGATGGATTAAGAAAGGCAAGTGAAATATCATTACTATCTGCTAATTGGTTGGCACACAAAATAGATTCATTTAAGGTATTATATAAAGGTGCTAATGGTAGGATTGCTCATGAATGTATATTCGATGTTCGATCAATGCCAGTAACTGCAGAGGATGTGGCAAAGAGACTCATGGATTATGGTTTCCATGCTCCCACATTATCTTGGCCAGTTATGGGAACTATGATGGTAGAACCAACTGAAAGTGAATCACTTGACGAACTTAAAAGGTTTGTAGATGCCATGGAAAAAATAGGAAGAGAGATCTTTACTATTCCTGAAATAGTTAAAAACTCTCCACATACTGAATCAGAAGCTTGTGGTCATTGGGATTATTCCTACACAAGAGAGGAAGCATGTTTTCCTAATCAACCAAAGAAAAAGTTTTGGCCAGCAGTATCAAGGATCGATAATGTTTATGGGGATCGTAACCTTGTCTGCTCCTGTGAAAACTATTTTGATACCCATAAATAAAATTACTGAGGTGACTTAAAATGAAACCAACTGAAAATTACGAACAACTAATTCAGCGTTTTACAAAACGCACAATGCAACTCGCTGCCAGAAAAGATGAAATCCAAGGTTGGTATGACGAGTATGTCAAAATTCAAAAAGATTTAACTAGATTAGAAGGATCATTACAAGCAATAGAATATCTTGCATATGGTAAATTACCTGGTGATGGTAACCATGGTGGAATGAAAGATCACAAACCAGTAAAGCATGGTAAGTTAGATGCCCTCGATTAAATGGGAGGGGTTTACCCCTGAGTCAAGTGCAAGAATCTGTAATCATATGAACAAGGATCATATGGAAGCAATTGACTCTTATGTAAAGAACTATGGTGACTTAGCAAAGATGACTTCATTGACACCTGATTACATTGATGTTACCATTAGGATTCCATTTGGAAAAACTCTGACAGATGTGTCAGAAGCAAGGCAAGCACTCAAGGATTTGATCAAATGAATACACATAAGAAGACTCTATTAAATTTAATCAAAGAAAGAGCATACAAACAGGGTGACTTTGTATTATCTTCTGGTAGAAAGACACAGCATTATGTCAACTGTAAACCTGTCACATTATCATGTGAAGGTAATGCACTGTTGTCTCATTTATTAATAGAAAAGGTAGAGAAAGATGCAGTTGCAGTAGGAGGATTGACACTTGGTGCTGATCCATTAGTGTGTGGTGTTGCACAGAAGGCATATTATACTGGTGACAGACACCTTGATGCACTTATTGTACGCAAGAATCCAAAGGGACATGGTACTAAAGAAGTTATCGAAGGTAACAAACCACCAAAAGGATCAGTAGTAACAGTATTAGAAGACGTAGTAACAACAGGTAGTAGTGCACTCAGAGCAGTTCATGCACTACGTGATGCAGGATATATTGTCAATCGTGTGGTTTCTATTGTTGATAGAATGGAATACAATGGTGTATGGACAGATCATGAATTAGCACATATCTCATTATTCAAACTCGAAGACATTATTAAGTAATCGTTACTTGCACTCTTAAATTTTAGTTGCTATAATATAGATAAAGAAAATATTTACTAAAATGATTTTCGCATCAAACCCATCAGTGTATACACTGCCAGGTACTTGGGAAACTCAACCTTTTGTTCCAGTTGAATTAGTATTCAGTACTACAATTGCAGTAGCATCTCTAGGTTTAGTTGTAGGTTTAATGGCAGGGATCTCAATTATTAAAATAAGAAGAAAAAAAGCATGACACGTTATTCTGATGATCGTATGTCTGTGAGGGCACAGTCACTAAACGTCCTATTGAAAAAGTACGGTGGTCAACTTGACAACAGTAGAAAATCCAAGTATACTAATCAATCGATATACCAGTGTGCTCATGATTGGATTTCCATGGGAAACATGAACACTGATGGAATCGTTAAATATTATGAGGCATATTATTCAAGTGACGCATTACAATCTTGACCCTAATATCACATTTCCTATTTCAATTGCAGTAATTACAATACTGTTGGCAGGTTATGGAGTATACAAAGGATTCTTCGCAAATCAAAATTTAACAGACCCATGGGACGATCACGATGATTAGTTTTTTATTCGCTAGTGCAGGTTTATTAAACTTGCTATTCTACATCTTTGCAATAGGAGCTGCAGTTGCATTTGTATTAGAACAACTACCATCTGTTAAGGAGAATGACAGAAGCCTTTACATTGTACAGAGCAATAGAAAGTATTGTTTCAGACAGGCATGGATGACTAATGTGTATTGGTTCTTATGTAACATAGGTTTATATTTTCTATCAAGGAATATGGCAACACCAACAGATGATTTTTGGAGGGGTATGTGAAGATAGATGCACCTAGATCTGAATACTTATTTCCTACACAAATTGCTCTAGGTGAAATAAAAGATTTTTCAACATTTCAACAAGATTTAATTGATTGGATATATGAATATGAAAGAAAAGATCATGGAACTATGATTTCTAATCGTGGTGGTTATCAAAGTGAATCAAAAGAAATATTTACAGAAAGAAGTTTTAGACGTTTTAAAAATAAAATTATACCATGTATAGAAGAGTTATCAAAAGAGTTTCATTTAACTAGACCAATCGAAGTAGCATCAATGTGGGTCAATATAAATGGTAGATTTTGTTATAACACTTCCCATACACATCCAGGTGCAGATCTCAGTGGTGTCTTATGGGTAAAACAAAAACCAGAATTTGGTAGTTTTGTAATAGAAAATAAAGAAAGTGGATTTCAAATTATACCTTTAGTTGAGGCATCTAAACCATCTGGATGGGAACATATTTCAAGTAAAAGAATAGTCCCAGAATATGTACCAGAATATAAAGATGGTACTGTGTGTATCTTTCCTGCTCATTTAAGTCATAGGGTAGAGATGAATTTAACTAATGAAGATCGTATATCTATCTCTTTTAATATTAAAATTAATTAACTTATGTAGTGGAGTCCACACATAACTGCGTATTTATACCTACCATGTTATAATAAATACTAATGTACTGGAGTTGAAACTATCATGTCCCATTACGTCATAGGTTATCACGACCTACAAAACAATCGTTACGAAATTTGTGAATACGCAGAATCTGCATACGAAGCAATAAAACAAGCAAAGGAGGATTTGCCTGATATGAAGGCGACTCCTCTTTCTTGTGAATACTGTGTCTTGGAGGATTAATGAAAGACTTACCTATCACATCAACTTGTGTAATCTTTAGTTTAATCTGCGGAACAGCAGCATTTCTAATACCACTAGCGTGGTCTAATCCCATATTAGTATGAAAAAATTTAATACATGGGTGTTAGATACTACTATCTACATCCTCGACTTCCTCTACAGAGGTAGAGATTTCCAGAGATTCTGGGTACTAGAAGTCATAGCAAGAGCACCATATTTCTCATTTATCAGTGTGTTACATTTCCGTGAATCACTAGGACTTCGTGGAGAAGATCACATATACCTAATGAAAGAACATTTTTATCAAGCACTCAATGAAACTGAACATCTGGAAGAAATGGAACTTAGGGAAGGAAATAAGTATTGGATCGACCGTTTCTTTGCCAAGCATCTTGTTCTGGTTTATTATTGGATCATGGTTGGGTATTATCTTCTCGATCCTCTTAACGCTTATGATATCAACATGAAGATTGAAAAGCATGCATATGAAACTTACATCAAGTATCTTTCATATCATCCAGAGGATACTAAGATCGCAGAGATAGCAGAGGATGAACTCAAACACGCAAAAGAACTTCAACATGCAATGTTGATGATATAAATTATTTGTGATATAATTAGAGGGTGTAACAACCCTCTTTTTTTATGCAATTCACAGTTTATTCTAAAAATGGATGTCCCTATTGCACTAAAGTAGAAAAGGTGCTACAATTAGCGGAACTACAACATGATGTCCTAAAATTGGGAACTGACTTTGACCGAGAAGATTTTTATTCTAAGTTCGGTGAAGGTTCTACTTTCCCAAGAGTGACCATGTCGTCTGACCTTGGTGATGATCAAATCATCGGTGGTTGTAGTGAAACTGTCAAATTCTTAAAGGAACGAAACATTGTCTGACATCGAGATAAATAGAGGTATTGAACTGTTACTTAATGGAGGTAAGAAAAAAGAACAACCAAAACCAAAACCAGAGACTTTAAAAGTAGTCTTGGATAAAACTGTTTCTTTTCTCCGAAGAGAAATTAAGTTTTACTTCAAAGTTTCTTTGAATATATCAAAGATAGAAGAGTAAAAAGTTCAAGGAGTATCAAATGTTAGATCCCGTAGCAGCACTTACGATCGGTTCCATCGTTTCTATTATTGCATTAACTGTCGGAACTATGCTAGGATGGATAGCAAGAGAATACATGTTTACCTACCATGAAAATAATGAGTCTTCCGAAGACGAAGTATATTCAATGCACCCTGAACTGATGTATGACGAACATGGAAATCTATTAACAGATCAACTAATCGCATTTAAATTTGATAATAGCGAGGACATTGAACCATTAGAAGATTAATTATGCCCACAAAAACAAAAACAAAGTTACCTAAAGATGCTCTTGTCTCTGAAATCCTAGAAGCGGTTTCAAAACAAAGAACTAAAGCAAAAAAGATTGAAATACTACAGGAACGATCCACAAATCCAGGATTGATTGCTGTTCTTGTATGGAATTATGACCCTAACATTGAGTCAGCAGTTCCCGATGGGGAGGTTCCTTATACTCCCAACGATGCTCCAAAAGGAACTGAGCATACACGTTTAATTCATGAGTATCGTAGTCTCTACAAATTCTGCAAAGGTGGAGATCCAACAATAACTCGTAATCGTAGAGAAATGTTGTTCATTCAACTTCTTGAAGGTTTAAACGAGGATGAAGCAGAAGTTGTTTGTTTAGCAAAGGATGGAAAACTTGGAGAAAAGTACAAACTCACCTACGAAACAGTCAAAGAAGCCTTCCCCGAAAGATCTTGGGGATAGAGTCCCAGATAAGTGGACTAATGATGAGAAGATTAATCTTCAGAAGAAGTACTCTTGTGAGATTCTTTTAGAGAATGGTACTCCTGAGAAACTGAAAAATAAAAATCAACCTTCTGATGCAGTGATTGTCACCTATGAATTTGGTGGTACTACTTGTCGTGACCTTATTAGAGGTAAACGAGTTGACATCTTCGATTTATATTATGATTACTTCGGACCAGGTGTCTTGAAGTCAATTGACTTTGGAGAAGGTACTATTAGTCCAACTCTTTGGAAGTATTCTCAAAAACCTCAAACCAAAAAGAAGAAGTAATTACAAAAAAGGCGGAAAAAAAATTCCGCCAATTTTTTTGCCCAGAGGGTCGCATAAATAAATCATTACAAAGTATCATTATGACTTACGTATACAGAAAGTACGAAAATCCAGCAACCAAACAAATGGTGGATTTACAAGATTTGATAAACAACCTTTTTGAAGTTAATAAAAATCTAAAGGAAATTGTTGACGAACAGACAACACAACTAATAGAGGTAAAAGACGCAACTGAAGATTTGCATAAGAGATTATGTGAACGCGAAGATGAAATTAATTCACTTTCTCTTAGATTATTTGAATGTGAACAAGAGAACATGGAATTGCGTAATTTGTTAGATGTTAACTATAACAAAATAGAGAGAGTTAGTATTGAATTGGATAATCACTCTCATTAGATGAGAGAACGTATAAATACCTATATGAAGAGTAGAAAAGCTGCAAAAATTTTAATAAAACGAGCTAAAGAAAATCCTGAGTTGTATACCACCCAAGAAGTGGAATATGCGAAACTATTACGGAAACACGAACCTAAACTGTATCACAATTTACAAAGTTAGTTGACTATATAGTGTGGGTATGCTAACATACCTTTACGTTCATCCAAATGCATAGTCTAGCACTACTGGTATTTCTATTTGCTGAACATGATGCTACCCATTGGGAAATGTCATGTGATGAATGGAACGAAGCAAGGGTTGAGATTCTTAGTGATAAGAACCACACACCTGATGCTAAGGAGTATCTTATTGATTACTTCTATACCAAGGTACCAGAACAAAATTGCAGACCATGGAGCATTGGACGCAAGTAAGCCGACTCGGAACGGGTACGTTCATCCCGAAAGGGACGCAAAAGCCGACTGAAGGAACGGATGTAAAAGTCCAACTACTTTAGGAGAAACCAAATGGCACAAGTCACATACCGTGGTATCAAATATGATACAAACAGGGACAAGGCAAAGCAGACTAACAAGGTCGATCTATCTTACCGTGGTGTAAGACAAGAAAAAGAACTTACAAGTCTTAAGTGATTGAAACTCTAGAGATATGCATAGCATCTGCTATCTTTCTCACAATCATAACTGCTGAAGTCAAGTTCCTATACGGAAAATAAAACAGAGGGGGTTTACACCCCTCTTTTTTTATAGTATAATTAGTCGAAAGGCAATAAACATGAATAAAGGAAAACTAAAAGTTCTTCTCATGGCACTTAAAGAGGTAGTTGATGAATTAGAATCTGAAGTTTATTCAGATACTGATGCATACGTTTCTAACACCCCACCTAAAGATACTTACGCAAGTTATGATGAAGTTTTAGGTGACGATGATGGTTACCCAGACTGATGATTACTCCTAAGATCAATATGGATGAAAACAAGTGGTTAATCAAAAACATCAAAGAGGCACTCAAACAACCTTTCAATTATAATATTGAGGAAATGGAGTATCTCAAGGAACAACTGCGAGAAGCAGAGGAAAGACAAAAAAACTTAACTAGAGGTAAAGGATTCGGATGAGTAATGTTAAACTAATCTCTGTTTCTAAAGGAGCAGGTGAACTTGAGGGTAAAGATGCCCAAGAAGTTATTACCTACTGTGCTCGTGTAAGTAACCCAAGCAATCAAACTAAGTTTGATACTTCTGCAGGTCTTTTGAAGTATTGTATTAATCACAAACACTGGAGTATCTTTGAACAGGCAGATATGACTGTGGAAATCAATACCACTCGTGGTCTTGCTGCTCAGGTGCTACGTCACCGTTCATTTACATATCAAGAGTTTTCACAAAGATATGCTGATACGAGTAATTTGGGAGAAATTAAAACTCCACAACTTCGTAGACAGGATACCAAGAATCGTCAGAACTCTACTGATGATCTTGATGAATTTACAAAACAGAAACTAGAAGTACAAATGAAAACTTTGTTTTCTTCTGCTGAGTCACTATATGAACAGATGCTTGAATTAGGTGTCGCAAAAGAGAGTGCCCGTTTTGTATTACCATTGGCAACTCCAACTAGACTCTATATGAAAGGTTCTGTTAGATCGTGGATTCATTATATTGATCTTCGCTCTGCACATGGAACTCAAAAAGAGCACATGGAGATTGCAGAAGAAGTCAGAGTAATATTCAAGGAACAATTCCCTGATATTGCAACCGCCCTAGAGTGGTGATAAATATTTTTACCTAAGGAAAAGTATGGCAACGTATCCCGTTATTCATAAAGAAACTGGAGAACAAAAAGAAGTCGTAATGAGCGTCACTAAGTGGTCACAGTGGTGTGAAGACAACCCAGACTGGAAACGCGACTGGTCTGATCCCTCAACTTGTCCTCAACCTGGAGAAGTTGGAGATTGGCAAAACAAACTAATCCGTTCTAAACCAGGATGGAATGAAGTTCTAGAAAGAGCATCAAAATCACCAGGATCTAAAGTAAAGAAAATTTCTTAAACACATGCCCAGAAAAAAAGATTCTCCAATTGGAGTAGGAATGACGGCTAAACAGATGAAGCGTAAGAAACCAATTAATTCTGATTTCTTACTTGATGTGAAACCTCTTACAGAAAATCAAGAAAAACTCTTTGATGACTATAAAAAAGGTAAAAATATCTTTGCATATGGTGCAGCAGGTACAGGAAAAACCTTTATTGTCCTGTATAATGCACTGAAAGAAGTTTTAAATGAAAGAACACCATATGAAAAAATCTATATTGTTCGTTCTTTAGTTTCCACTCGTGAGATTGGTTTTCTACCAGGAGATCATGAAGATAAATCTGCTCTTTATCAGATTCCTTATAAGAATATGGTAAAGTATATGTTTGAAATGCCATCAGACGCAGATTTTGAAATGTTGTATGGTAATCTTAAAGCACAGGCAACTATTTCATTCTGGTCTACTAGTTTTATCCGTGGTACAACATTTGATAATGCAATTTTGATTATTGATGAATGCCAAAACTTGAATTTTCACGAACTTGATAGTATAATCACTCGTGTTGGTGAAAACACCAAAATTATGTTATGTGGTGACGCATCACAATCTGACTTGACTAAAACTTACGAAAGAAACGGTATTCTTGACTTTATTAAAATCATCCGTAACATGGAAGATGAGTTTGGAATCACTGAGTTTACAGTAAACGATATTGTCAGGTCTGGTTTAGTCAAAAAATACATCGCTACTAAACTTGCCCTAAATATTTAAATACTCAATGTTTAATCATGTCAATTTGAATCTTCCTAAACTCAGTCGTAAGACTGTTGATGGAGTCAGATATTATCAAGTAGAAGATGGTGGTGAGATGCTAGATTTAGTGTCCATTACCTCTGTTACTAGTCACAGGAATAGAGCAAAGTTTGCAAAGTGGAGAAAAAAGGTTGGTGATAAAGAAGCTGACCGTATCACGAAAGCGGCTACAAGTCGTGGTACTGATATGCATACTCTTACTGAGTATTACTTAAAAAATGAGGATGCACCTACAGATGTATTGCCTATCTCCAAAATGCTATTCAATATAGCAAAACCTTTTCTGGATAGTATCACCAATATTCACGCATTAGAGTCATCAATGTACAGCAAAGAACTTGGAATTGCTGGAACTGTTGACTGTATAGCAGAATATGACGGTGAACTTGCTATCATTGATTTCAAAACTTCCAAATCACCTAAACCACGAGAGTGGATTGACCACTATTTCGTACAGTGTTGTGCATATGCATGTATGTTATATGAACTCACTGGACTTACTGTAAAAAAGTTTGTTATTATCATGGCATGTGAAGATGGTGACTGTGAAGTTTATATTGAACGCGATAAATCAAAGTATATCAAAGAATTAGTCCAATATATCCAAGAATTCATCACACACAAACTAAAAGAATATGCCTAAAGAAACCTTAGATGAAGTCCTGAAAGAAAAATTCATGTGCAAACAGAGTTTTGCTCTTGAAATCGAAAATCTTGCCACACAAGAAAATCTAAATTATATTGACGCAATTGTTTTGTTTTGCGAAAATAATGAGATAGAAGTTGATTCTGTGGTAAAATTAGTATCCAAACCACTGAAAGAAAAATTAAGATGGGATGCCACGCAATTGAATTTTCTAAAGAAAACAAGTCGCGCAAAACTACCTCTATGACTGCCTTTGATTGCTACAAAACATATCTAGCGATCAAACAGCACTTCACTCAACCTACCTACGATTACTTCCGATATCATGGTGCTACTAAGGGATCTGTGGTATCTTTTAATAAAAGGAAGGATAAGTATTTTTTTGAGAAGATGTCTCGTCAGAAGACAGATAGTGAGATTAAGGAATATTTTGTCGCAAATTTTGTTTATCCGTCTAATCCACAATCAGTTTGGATTGGTGAAATTATCAAACAAGGTGAGACTAACTATAATACATGGTTGAAGATCAATCAAAGTCTTGCATATCATTATAAGGAAGATTTAGGGATATTATTTGATACTGAAAATTTTAAAAGTGTGATGGAGTGTAAGGGTCACCCGACGTTGCTAAAAAAATATTTATCTGGTAAAATTAATTTGGAAACACTGGTTATTATGAACAAGATTCTTAATTTTGTTCCTTATTTTGATAATAAATTGAAAGATCCTGTATGGGAAACCGTAAGTTTGAAAATTAAAAAGTATACTCCTTTCCTAAATATTAATGTGTTTTCATGTCAAAAAATGTTAAAGGAGGCAACAAATCAATGAGTGAGTTTTTCGATTCTAAAATCGTACAACAGTCTTTGAAAGAAATTACTGATATTCAAGAAGAGATATTTAATTCTCTCTTCACTTATCGGACGTTTACTGAAGAGGACAAACAAGAGCACATTGATAAGTTGCGTAGTCTTATTGAAAAACAAAGGATTATGTATGCAAGATTAACTCTTACAGACGATCCTGAAGCAATTGAACTTAAACAAAAAATCGAGCAATCAGCACTGATGCTTGGATTTCCTGAAGGCACAAACATGTCAGAAGTCTTCGACACAATGGATGAGACACTTATACAAGTGATCAAAACCAGTGGACTTGACAACTGATCAATCATACACTATAATAACCAAATCCGTACAAACACAGGCCAAATCTAATGTCTTTTTCCGATCTAAAAAAACAATCTAAATTAGGTTCTCTTACCAGTAAACTGGTCAAGGAAATCGAAAAACAAAACAAATCTCAGGGTGGTTCTAGCGATGATCGCTTATGGAAACCCGAAGTAGATAAAGCAGGTAACGGTTATGCTGTTATCAGATTTCTACCTGCACCCGATGGCGAAGATATGCCATTCGTAAAGTTATATACTCACGCATTTAAAGGTCCTGGTGGATGGTATATTGAAAACTCTAGGACTACAATTGGTGGTAAAGATCCTGTATCTGCATACAATTCCGAACTTTGGAATAGTGGTACTGATGCTAATAAAGAAATTGCCCGTAGTCAGAAACGTAAACTCTCTTACTACGCAAACATTTATGTTGTAAAAGATCCTACTAACCCTGAAAATGAGGGTGGTGTATTCTTATTCAAGTTTGGTAAGAAGATCTATGATAAGATCCTCGCTGCTATGCAACCTGAATTTGAAGATGAAGAAGCAATCGATCCTTTCGATTTCTGGAGAGGTGCTAACTTCAAACTAAAGATCAAGAAAGTTGCAGGTTACTGGAACTATGATTCTTCTGAGTTTGCTGCTGTTAGTCCACTTTTAGACGATGATGATGCTATGGAAGCAATCTGGAAGAAAGAATATGGACTTGCAGAAATTGTTGCTGCTGATAAGTTCAAGGATTATGAAATTCTTGAAAAACGTATGAAGACTGTTTTAGGTCTAGAAGGAGCAGTACGTCGTCCTGATCCTGAAGTTGCTGATGAAGATGATAGTAGAGGTGAATTAGAAGATTATAGTGAAGGTTTACATCAAAAGGTTGAGACACCTACGATATCAGAACCATCATCTGATGATGACCTTGACGATATTATGGCAAAGTTCCAAAAACTTGCTGAGGCTTAATAAGATCCTCTCTTTGTTTTTGTACCTCTGCGTTGAGAGGAAACAGCATACTTATATGCTGTTCTTAAATCATTAATAAACAATCCTAAGAACTGAGGTCTTAACAAATAGATCTCAGTTTTTTTATTGTTTTCTTCAAATTCATATGCTAGGTTAGAAACACTCTTTACTGGACTTACTGCAACTCCATTTAAATACACTGTAAAATTGGAATCAACCCATTTACCTTCAGGAACTATTAATTTATCATTAGCATCTCTTAGTTCAGTTGTTTCGTAGTGATGAATGTTTTGAATATTGTTTTGACCATACTTTCTGTAGATGAAGTTGTAAAAGTCTTCTCCTCCTAGTGGCCACTCATCTCTTAGATTGATAATATTATTAGTGATTAGGATAACATAGTCCAATTCTTGATCACCATAATATTCTAAGGCAACTTGATCAGGTCTAACTCCATCTGGAATGATATACCTGTCAAAATTAGTGACATTATTATAAACCTCATCAATGAGTTTCATTCTCTTGAAGAGGTTTTTAGTTTTTATATACTCTTCTCTTGAGTTTCTATAAGTTGAAAAAGGACTTTGAAATTCAAAATCTGGTAGTTCTCTGAAATAACCCATTAGTATCCTGTTCCTCGTAGACCTTCACCAGTGTCATAATCTTCTTTGTAAATTGGGTTGAGTTCTTGAAAAGACAATGCTAAATTCATATGAGTTGGTGTTGCATCTTCATATGTACTATACTGTCCACTAGCAGTGTAGTTTACAGCAGCCTGAGTGAGTGCACAAACTTTATGTCTCTTCAAAAATCTATGTGGTTGAGATCCTGTCATGAATTCAACTTTCCATACATCTGGACTCTTTAAGAAAACTCCTTTTGAACCTTTTGATGCAGACATACATTGTTTGAAAGTTCTAATAATTTGTTTAACTGTTTGACCTTCCTTTGGACTTCTTGGAACTAATTGAAACTCATATTGAAATGATCTTAAACTAACACCACTGAATAGTGCTTCTTTGTTTTGGTTTATAATTCTTCCTTCAGTTCTTGACTGAATAGCTTGTGTATCAACATTTCCACCTAATGCATTGACTGCCTGTGCTGCCATTTTGTTTTGAAACTGATTGATAAGTGCTTCATCAGATCTACCAATTTTATCAACGAAACCTTGAATTGTACCACCAGCGTTTTTAAGTGCCTTTCCTGGTTCATCTAGTTTTGCATCATTGTTTATAAGTCCTGATGCTGCTTCAAATCCTGCCAAAGAAAGAGCATCTACTTCATTTTCAGCCCAACCTGCACTCTGAGAATCTCCTATGTTCTGTGGCATTGGTAATATAATTGTCGCTTTATGTTTTCCTTGAGCAGCACTTACCGCTGAACCTTCTTGAACTTGAAGACTACCATTCGCACTTAATCCTCCAGCTGGTTTATATTCAATACAAGTTATCTTCATATAATCCATTGAAGAGTCAATCATATCACTAGGATATCGCAAGATACTACCTGCTGATTGTCCACCTGCGATAGATCCCAAAACATTGCTTAATCTTGAGGTATAATCTGCTATTTTGCCTAGTGTAGTAGGTACTTCAGTAAATCTAACCACTATTTTCTGATTGAGGTTCCAAAACTATTTATAGAGTTATCTGCTAGTTTTTATTCTGGCATACGGAATATGCTTAATATCTTCAAATTCACTCCCTCTAACTAGGTGCACTTGACCTACAATTTCTGGGAATGTATAGAATCTTAATTCTCCACCATGATGAAAATTAATACCTTTAAATCCCCATTCTGTAATCTCTGTACATGCTATTAACGGGTGCTCATCATATGTAATATTAGGTGTCTTTGGTTTATAAATGAATGTATAATAGTTTCCTACCTGTGGAACAGTTCCACTCTCATCTAAAACTGATATAATTGACAACATCATATCATCAGGATCTTCCATACCATTCAACTCTTCCACAATAGGAGTAAGTCTATTGTATGTTGGTGGATTTAATACCATTACTTAACACCTAGTTCTTTTTCAGTAAATATTCTGAATTCCCAAAGTCTGTCTTTACAAAATTCTTTGGCAGCATCCCACTTTGCTTCATTTGTGACATATTGGGTTACCTCATATAAGTATCCTTTTGTTTGTCTTTTTGGTTTCTTAGGAGGTCTTGTTTGTTTATCTGGTTTCACCTCAATGATAGATCTACAAATAGATCCATTAGATTTTATGTATTTAATATAAAAGTCAGGAAAATATCTATGTACTCTATTATCTAAGGGAGAACGATATGGTATGAAAAATTCTTCACTTCCCCACTCTAAAATATTATCATTTAAATCACAATAACACATGAACTTACGTTCCCAAAGAGAACGATAGATGATGTTTGTTGGATCACCTTTGTACTTTTTAGGATTCGTTGGTCTATATTTTCCTTTATATGCCATTAATATTTATCACTACCTTCCTATATAGTATAGGCAAATCATAACTACAAACGTGCAAAATCTTGCAAAGGGTGCTCAGATTGCTGCTGGATATGGAAGATTAGCAGCAAGCATATTCCCTAATAGTAAAGCAATAAAGAAAGTATCTGGTATTCTCAACAATGCTAATGACATCGCTGACGCTTTAAGTGGTGGCGGTGCAGGATATACTGGTAATAGGTCAGGTCCTGGAACAGCAAAAGGAATGGCAGAAGTTATTGCTCAGTTTGGTAGATTGGCACAGACTTCTCATTATGAAGTATCCTTTGCAGGTTTTATGAATCTATCTAATCTTAGTGGATTCTTACGAAATAAAGGAGTTGATACAGATTTTATTACTAGAGAACTAGGTTTATTGTGTAGTAGTGCTTCTCTTCCAACGTCTCGTTATGCTATTTCTGAAGTAACAAACTTCATGGGTGTTAGAGAAAACTTTGCACATACAAGAACTTTTGTTCCTATTGATCTTACTTTCTATGTTGATAAAGAATATAAGACATTAAAGTTTTTTGAGCATTGGATGGAATATATTGCTAGTGGTGCAGAAACTAGAGATGGGATTTTTGATAAAGCAAGACCAGGATATTATGTAAGAATGAAATATCCACAACAAGGTTACAAATGTGACACTATACAAATTAAAAAATTTGACAGAGACTATCAATATCAGTTAGAATATAACTTTATTGGATGTTTTCCTCTTGATATTGTTGCTGTTCCCGTTGCTTATGACGGATCACAGATTCTTCAAATGACTGTTACCATGGCATACGATCGTTATGTTTGTGGTGCAATTGATAGTAAATCTGTATCTCAAGGAACTTTCGGTAACTTTATCCCTCAATTAGGTGGTCTTGCTATTGCTTCTGCTGCTGCTTTTGGTGGAACCTCAGCTCTAGGTAAAATCAATAGTGCTGCAAACAGTCTTGCTGGTATTTCTAGAAATGCTAGATCTTTACAGGGATCTGTTGAATCTATCAGACAACGTTTTATTTGACCCCTATATAATATACTGAAATTATAAATTATGCCGTTACCAACCATTACAACTCCTACGTATGAGTTGAATTTGCCATCGAACGACAAGAAAATTAAATATCGTCCATTTCTAGTCAAGGAAGAGAAAATCCTTATCCTTGCAATGGAGTCTGAAGATACAAAACAAATTACAAACGCAATTACTGACGTTCTTAATTCATGTATCATTACCAGAGGTGTTAAGGTAGATAAATTACCTACCTTTGATATTGAGTATCTCTTCTTGAATGTTCGTGCCAAGTCTATCGGTGAGGTTGTAGATTTAGTTGTAACCTGTTCTGATGACGGGGAAACAAAAGTAGATGTCGCAGTCAACCTTGATGATATTAAAGTAGAAAGAAAGGAAAATCATAAAACAGATATTAAATTGGATAAAAACCTCTCCTTAAGGTTAAAGTATCCTTCAATGGAACAGTTTATTAAGAGTAATTTTGATTTTGATGGTACTAATGTAGATGCATCATTTAAAATGATCGCTGGATGTATTGATCAGATTTACACTGATGAAGAAGCATGGCCAGGATCTGATTACACTGAAAAAGAAAGAATAGCATTCCTAGATCAACTAAACACTAAACAGTTCAAAGAAGTAGAACAGTTTTTTGATACTATGCCTAAACTTTCACATAAGATGACAGTTAAGAATCCCAAAACTGGGGTTGAAAATAATGTGGTGCTTGAGGGTTTGGCGTCTTTTTTCGTATAATAATGGCACAAGAGGATCTTGTGTCATACTTTAAGTTAAATTTTGCCTTGATGCAGTACCATAAATACTCTTTGACAGAGCTTGAAAATATGATTCCTTGGGAAAGGGAGATTTATGTTTCACTCCTCCAACAACACATCGAAGAGGAAAACCTAAAGGCACAGCAAAATGGCTGATTCATTCCTATCAAAAAAACCAGAAAGTAAGGGCGGTGCTCTTGCTAGAAGTATGATGGGAAGAAATAGTCAGACAAGTCAAGTTGGTGGAATTACTCAACAAGTTGTTGTCGCTGGTTTTAATGATGAGGTTTTAGGAAGAATAGATCAGAATTTAAAATCAATACTTGAAGTATTGACAAAGGATTTAGACTTACAAGAAGAAAAATTAGAGGATCAAAAGGACGCAGCAGTACAAGCAAAAAGTCAGGCTAGAAAAGATGAAGAAGAAAAATCATTTGTCAGTCCAATCATGGGAGGAATCAAGAAGATTGGTAATATCGCCAAGGAAGTAACTGGTGTAGGAAGTGTATTAGATAGGTTGATACAAGGGTTTGGTGCAATAATAGCAGGTTGGGCTGCTGGTAAATTACCAGAAATAATAGACACACTTAAAGCAACATGGGACACAGTTTCAAAAGCTGTGATGGATACTATTAACAGCATTGTTGATGCTGTTATGGGAGTATTTAATTTTATTAAAGATATAATTACGGGTATTATTGATTTCTTTAAAGGTGGTTTTGATTTTCTAGGAAAAGGAATAAAAGACTTTATAGACTTCATTATTGGAATTGGAGAAAAAATATTTGAAGGACTGAAGAAAGCATGGGATTTTGTAACTAATCTTCCTGGTATGATTGGTGGTGTCTTCAAGAAAGGTTGGAACTGGATAACTGGTGGTGACAAAAAAGAAGAAGAGTATAAAGGTGAACCAATTAGAGATAGCAGAGGTAAAATCAAAGGATATAAGAAACCTGAAGATGGTGGTGTGATTCAAAATTCAGAAAAGACTTATAATGAAAATTTTAGTGATAAAGTATTTGATAAGAATAATTCTGAATCAAATGTAAATGTTAATGTAAATTCATCAAGTTCAGATACTGTTGGAGATATGAAGGGTCAGGGTAATAAAAAGAACCCTGTTATACAACCCAAGGTTTTAACTGGAAAGACTTTTACACCAGAGCAAACGAATAATGCTGTTGCAGTCAGTCCTAAACAATTTGATATGCCAGCATCAATTGAACCGTCACTATCACAGGTAGAACCAGGTAAAGTAAAAGATAAAACAGTTGTTCAACAAAAACCAGAATCATCACCACTTATTGTTCCTTTGGCACCAAATCCAGTGATGCCTACTACAAAATCTAAAACTAGCATGGGTCGTCCAAGTGGTGGTGTAAATGCTTCTAAGTCAATTCCATCTAAAAATCCTAAAAATTTCTATCCAATGTTTGCTGCAATTCAATATAATTGCATGGCAGACTTCTAAGGTAAAGTAAATGGCAAAAGTAGAATTACCAAAAGTTAATGAAGATCAGTTAAAAAGATCAACTCTTGTTATGAAGAGTATTGATACTACTGTTATTTCTATAGCCAAATTTTTAGGTAGAAAAGAAAAATTTACAGCAAAGCAAAAGAAATTTTTGAAAGCTCAACAAGCAATGATCAAAGGTCAGAAAAGAAAAGATGATGAAGCAGAGAGTCTAAAGGTAGAGAAAAAGAAAGAAAAAAAGGAAAATAGGTTTGTTTCCGCTGCAAAGAAAAAGGGTGGTAGTCTATTAGATAATCTTATTGCGGGTGTTGGATCTATTTTTGCAGGTTGGTTAGCAGGTAAAGTACCTGAAATTATAGAATTGATAAAGAAAAATATGCCAAGAGTTCAAGCAATTTTTGATGGAATAACAAAAACAGTTGGATTGGTTTATGAATACTTCCAAAGTATGTTTGTAATTGTATATGAACTAGGCAAGTCTTTATTTACATTGACTCCTCCAGATGGTGAAAAAATTGCTTCTGAATTTAGTGACATAAAAGGTTCATGGGATTCATACCTAAAGAGTGCTACTAATGGTTTTAAAGCACTAACAGGACAAGACTTTCAAGATCCAAAGGATTTAGAAAAAGTAGATAAAGAGGTAAAAGATAATAGTGTAGACGAAGACGGGGAGAAAGTTAAAAAAGAAAATAAACCAGTAGTAGATAAAAAGATTAATAAGAAAGAAATTAGCCAAGAAGAATTAAATGCAAAAATGAAAGACCCTAAAATTATTGAATTGGCTAATCAAATGGGTGATGGTAAACCAAAAACTAAGGCAACTAATGGTTATCTAAATGCAGTTTCAGTTGGTAAGATGCTCACTGATCAAGGTGTTGGTGTTTGGCAGCACCCAGACTTCAATATCAAAACTGGTTTCACTGGTTCTGGTTTAGAAGGTATGATGAAAAGAGCTTCTAATTCTTTCCATAGTTCTGGTGAAGCACTTGATATTCCTATTGCAGGTCAAGGTGAAGAGAGATTAAATCAAATAGCTTCAATGCTTGGTGCTAATAAGAAAAAACTTGGCATCAATGAACTGAAGTGGAAAGATGATGCTGACCACATGGATCATATCCACGTTTCTTTCAAAGGAGATGAACCAATAAAACCAGCAAGTGTTGCTGCAGCACCATCTTCTAAGTCTACAACTGTAGATAATATTACTGCTGCTAAAGATATTGATTCTCCAACCAATGACATGCAAAAGAAAATTACTCAAGCAGTATTGTCTCAACAAGCACAAGTACCAACAATGTCTGTACCTGAATCAGGAAATAAAGCAGTAGTTGTAGATGGTGGTACAACAGTTTCTACACCTGATATCGATTCTCTGTTAAATACTATGCAGAGGACCAGAGTATTAACAGCATTAGCATACCAATAAAATGAGTGCAGATCAAGCAGCGAAATATGAAGAACTTATCATCGAGTCTAACGATGGTTCTAGAAGTGTAGACCTTAGATTTGGTGTATTATCTTTTCAATATTTTGAAGATGTATTTTCTCCAACAGTAACTGCCAGAGTATTAGTTCAATCCACTGGTGGTGGTGATATTGAAGATTTTAAAGGAACTGGTGGTACTAAAGCATTACTACAAGGTTTACCCGTCATTGGTGGAGAAAGAGTATCAATTAAGATAAAAACTGTTGTCGGTGATGGTCTTGATTTGACTAGTGATCCACTTTATGTTGGTGGTGTTAGTGAGATTATGACTGATAATGATAGAGAAGTATTTACATTAAATTTAGTTTCTAGATCTGCAATTACAAATGAAACTGCCAGAGTAACAAAAAAATATCCAACTACTCAAAAGATTGATATTTCCGTAAAACAAATTGCAGAAGAATTTTTAAAAATTGAATTACCAGAAGATAATATTGACTCATGTAAAAATCAATATGGATTTATTGGTAATCTCAGAAAACCATTTACTGTACTAACATGGTTAGCTGGCAAGGCAATTCCTGCCAGTGGTAAAAAAGATTCAACAGCAGGATATTTTTTCTATCAAACACTTGATGGTCATTACTTTAAATCAATAGATGAATTAATCAAACAAGAACCATATGCAGAATATAAAGAAGATTCAGTAGCTAAAACTGCTCTTGAATCTGGTGTTGACGATACAGCAACTAAGATTTTGTCTTATTCTTTTAAACAGAATACAAATATTTTAGAGAAACTTAGGACTGGTGCCTTCTCATCTCATAATGTTTTCTTTGATCCCCTGACATTTGAATTTCCCCAGTTTACATATAAATTGAAAGAATTTGCTGAACAAATGGAAGTAATGGGAGAACCTCCTGAACTACCACCAATTGAAGCAGGTAGTAGTGAAAGTCTTGGAGATTATCCAACAAGGCTGATGACAAGAATACTAGATCGAGGTACAATGGATCCAGACGTCAAAGTTGACGTTAATTCAGATCCAGCAAAAGTTCAATCACAATCCATTGCTCGTTATAATCTACTGATGACTCAAGCAGTTAGTGTTACAGTCGCATGTAACTCTGATTTAAGAGTAGGTATGATTATTAAGTTATTCTTTAAAAACCAAAGTTTTGAAAAGGGAAATGAGTTTGACGAGCACACAAGTGGACTATATATGATAAAGGAACTTTGCCATCAATTTACCCAAACTGACTCTCTTACATCTATGTTATTAGTAAGAGATTCATACGGTAGAAAATAACTTACAAATAGGAGTTTAAAATGAAAAGCATAGAAGAACACATCCAACACGACAAGGAACTTATTGAAGATCCAAAAACTTCTGAACCCATGAAGAGGCATGCAAAAGACGAACTATTTGAATTACAGGAGTATGTTGGACATCATAAGAAAGAGATTGAAGCAGGAGATCATCATGACCCAAATGCCTTAGAACTATTTTGTGATAATCACCCAGATGAACCTGAATGTTTGGTTTATGACGACTAATGATCGAAGAAGCAGCGTTTAAAAGTAATTTTGTAGGACGTGATGGCTTTAGATGGTTTATTGCTCAAGTAGCACCTTCTACCAAACAATCTAAACAAAGAGAAGGTGGTTGGGGCAATAGATATAAAATTAGAATCATGGGGTATCATCCCTTTGATGCTACTATTACAGATGAAGACCTACCATATGCTCATGTGTTAATGCCCCCTACCGCTGGTAGTGGTGCAGCGAACACGTCGGAGTCTTGTATGATTAGACAGGGAGACGTTGTATTCGGATTCTTCTTAGATGGAGATGATGGACAACTCCCTGTCATTTTAGGTTTATTTGGAAGAACTCCTCAGGTAAAAGCAGGAGAAGCAAGCACTGAAGATACACAAGGATTTAAACCTTTTACTGGTTACACTGACGAAATTGTTGGAACTTCCAAAATGGGTCAGGAAGAAGCAAATGATAACCAAGGAGTTGTCAATCTACCTGCTGCAAGAAATCCTAAAAATTCTCAAGGAGGAGTTGTTGATGGTTTGTTAGGTGGAAACTTAACAGATCAATTGGAGTCTGTATCAGGATCATTAGATAGTGCTTTAGGTGCAGTCAGTGGAGGTATGGCTGAGGTTTCAGGTGTTTCTGGTCAAGTAACAGATGTTGTTAGTAATGCTGGTGGAGCAATTAGAGGTGCTACTCAGGGTGTTTTGAGTGGATCATCCAGTGTAATATCAGAAGCAATTTCTGGAGCAGTCACTTCAGCAGCAGCGGGTGATCTTTTAGGTGCTGCAACACAGGCACTAAAGGCAACAGAAGCTGCTACTGGTGTTATTGCTGCTATTGGACAAGATGCTGCCACGATCGCAAATAATATTAAGTCATTCGCATCAATATCAAATGCAAACCTTGCTCAGTATATTACTCAACCAGGTGGATATCAAAATCAAACATCTCTAACTGCGGTTATTCCTTCAGGTAATGATGCATTAGACTCTTTGATCTCTGCAAAAAATGCCAGTTCAATGATGGCAAGAAATAAAAAGTCTGGAGCACCAAATACAGATAGTTTGGCAAATGGTCTAAGAGTTGAACCTGCGGGTGGAAGTACTGCTATTTCTAGTATCGATTCTGCTATTAATAATACTGTCACTAAACTCCAAACAACTAGAGGAGTTTACGATTCAAATATAGAAATTGCAAGAACAGCAGAGAAAATAATTAAGGTCATTAGACCGATGATTGAGATTGCTTTGAAGGGAGTTAATGATGAAGTTACAAGTAGAACTCCTGATGGTTTAGAGAAACAATATAAACTTTTCTATGAGAGGAAACTTAATGCGTTGTATTATCAAGCTCTTGGTATTACAACGTCAGGTATTGGACAGTTTCAAGCGGGAAATACTGGTATTACAACTGCAATGAAGACAGCAGCACATCAAGCAGGATTAGATAGACAACTTGAATTTGAAGATCCTATTGTTGCATTTGAAGAAGCACAAAATGATATCTTACAAACTGTAGAAGATGATGTTACATCCAGAATGAAAACTCATGTAGCAAGAACACTAAGATTTATTGCAGAAAGTCCCGCAGATGTTCCTAAGTGTGTTGCAGAAAACTTAATGGTTAGAGCAACAGTTGAAATTGGTTATGGATTAGATGAAGCATGTAAACCATATCTCATTCCATTAGAACCAATTAATGGTTTAATTAATATTACTGATCGGGTCTGGTCATCAGAATCAGTTTACGAACCTATTGAACCTGTTGATGGTGCACCTAATTTTGGTATAGTTTTAGGCGGTGGTGGTTACACTGTTCCAGTTGTAGATAAGGACAGAGTAATGAGAGTAACTCCAATTGCTGCTGGTGAATCAAGAGATAAACAATTATTATTTCAAAATGAAACCCCATACTCTGCTGATCCAACATATGATGGAGGAGTATTAGGTAAGTGTTACACAGGACCACCTGTATGTAGTGGTTTGATTGTTGAAATTGTTGGAGGTAATGCAACTAAAAATGCAACAGTAGCACCAATTTTTGAAAGAGTCCCAACAGAAGAAGAAGTTGGACAATTTGCTGCTGCTGTTGGTGGAACTGGTGTTCTTGCAATTCAAGTTGTGGATCCTGGTGAGGGATATAAGAAAACACCAAAAATTGTTGTAAAGGATCACTCAAACCAAGGGTTTGGATGTATTGCTGAAGCAAAGATTGATTTTAATACAGGATCTCCTACATATGGTCAGTTATTAAGAATCACTGTTAAATCTCCTGGTCAATCATATCCACCTAATGTTTGCCCAGAGACTATTACAAACGATACTCCCAATAGAGTAGTCAGTATAGGTAAAGAAGGTGGTTACATTAACACCATCAATATTGTTAATACTGGATCTAATTATAAAGTTACTGACAAATTCAATACAAAGGCACTCAAACCTGTTATCTCTCTAGGTAAACTGGTCGGTGCAGATATTCTTGAACCAGTTTTATATGATGAATTACCAAACATCAAACTTGTTTCTGATACTGGTAAAGGAGCAAAAATTTATCCTATCTTAGATAATAGAGAACCCGTTGAAACATATGGATACAGGAGAATTATTGATTGTGTAGGTTACTGGTCAACTCAAGGTGCTAAAATACCAGTTGGATTTGTAAATGGTCGTCCTTACTATGGTGCATACCATTCACATAAGAATGGAATTTTGATGACGGGTCAAGTTCATACTAAGTTTAGTGTTATTATCTACACTACTCCTGATGCAAGTATTGCAAATGCTGATGAAATCCCAGATGCATCGACTGTAGCAGGTGCAGCATCGTCTGCTGATCAAGTTGTGTTACCATTACAAGGTACTGAAGCAGCTACTACAACAGTGGATGAAAATGTTTTAAATTACGGAACTTCATTACAAGATGCAGTCAGTTCTCAGTCAGGATTCTCTGCTGATCCTACTACAACAACTACATCATCTAGTGGTGGTACACAAACTACAACAACTACATCATCACCACCTCCATCCTCAAGTCCACCAAGTTCTTCTCCCCCTCCTCCACCTAGCAGTGGTGGTGGCGGTGGCGGCTATGGAGGCGGTTACTAAATATTGATATGAGAAATACAAAAGAACCATCATATGTAAAACAGTTCGGACCTAACTTAGCAATTTCTTCTGCTAATGAGGTTGGAACTGGTGGAGAAGAAGCATATAAAATGTATTCTGTAAACTTACAGGAGGATGTTGCCTTCCATAGTTTTTCAGAAAACGGAACTTTTAGATGGCACAGTGATAAAAGTATAGAAGTAGATGCAGGTATCACTGGAGAAGGTGGACTTGATATGATGTTTATGTGTCATAATGGAAGTTATCAAGTAACTGCTGATAATGGCACAATTGTTTTAAAGGGAGAAAATATTGTTATTGAAGCAACTAATGGAGTTTCGATTAAGGCAAAGACATTTTCTCATAATTCAAAAAACTATACTGCAACTGCAACAGCTGCCAGTAGTTCTTTTAGTAAAGGAAGTTGGCAAGCAAATAGAAAACTGCTGCCAGGTGGTGCATCCAGTTTCAGTGGATCTGCCTTCAAAGGATCTCGTGTAGCAAAGGAGCAACTCCTTACCAGAGCACCTAATGTGAGATAGGGGATTGACAAGGGGTGGGTTATGCTCTATACTATATGAGTAATTAACAAAATTCCATGAATCCAGATTTCTCTATCGAAGAAACAGACTCTCTTGTTTTCGGAGTTGTTGTGGACATCTGCACTCGCTCTTTCGTTTTGCTTAGTGATAAAGGTGAGGAAAAGGAAGTCCAATGTGATAGTTTCCAACAATTTACAAATATCCTTGAGTTTGTCAGAGACAGTTTGGAACCTACCCAAGTTTTATATGCAGAACCTGCAGTAAGTCTTAGATGAATAAATATTGAAAAGATGATAAGACATGGAATCTTCTTTTCAATATCTACTAACGGCAGACTACCGTTGGTATAATAAAAAATCTACAATCTGTTTATTCTATTACATTCAAGGTACTCCATTTACCTTTGATGAATTACCTTCACTGATGCAAGATCATCCAGAAGTAATAGCAGAAGCAGATTCACATGAACCTATTGAACCAGAAGAGTTGTGGAGAGCGTCTAATTATCTGTCTCTTGAACAGATGCATCCATGTCTTTTTGAGTTGAATGTAGACAATCCAGAATTATTACCTGATCTCGCACAATGAAACTAACACAAGAAATTATTGATAAGATCCAAGAAGCAATGTTACATACCAAAAAAGATGGTAGTATCAATTGGCAAGATAGTGATGAAATAGAGGTAAATTTGGCAGGTACATTTGCTGCTGATAGATTTATTGTAATTAAAAATAAGACTAAAGATCCTGTTGTAAGTGCTTTACCACATCCTAACTTTGATTATGAAAAGAAAGAGTGGAAGACATGAAGTTCGAGTTTGAAAAATCCTTTGGTAAAGGTACAGATCCTTGGTATGAAAAGGCAGAGAGGTGGGCAAAGAAGCAACGCTTTCCCATCTCTTTCCTTGCGTCAGGTATTATTAAGTGGTTAAAGGATAAATGGATTGATATTAAGATTGCAAATACGATGAGAGATATAGATAGACAGTCAGAAGAGATTAAAAAGATATGGGAAGAAGAGGAAGCAAAACAATTTGCTCCTGAGATTATAGAAACTCCATCTGAAGTAGAAGGATTGATGGATATGGAGATAAAAAATCCCGTAAAATGGGAAGATCTACCATAATTAGCTAGAAATACGCATACATATATTATATGGGTCTTTTAGTCTTCTAAATAGAACAGCATAACATTTTGTATCAGCATAGGGAAAGATGCCTCTTAGTAAGCTAGAAAATTTTATTAAGAACACTGAAGGTCGTATTTTATATGTCAATCCAAGTGATATTGACTCTACCGACAGTCTTGATAATCAGGGTAACTCGCTAACGAAACCCTTTAAAACAATTCAGAGGGCGATGTTAGAATCTGCCCGTTTCTCGTATGTACGAGGAAAAGATAATGATATTATTGATAAAACAACGATTCTATTGTTCCCTGGTGAGCATTTAATTGATAATAGACCTGGATATGGTATTGTAGATAATCTTGGTGCTAAGGCAGTTTCACCTGCTGGTGCACAAACTGTTGCGTCCACTGAATTTGGACTAACTCTAAACTCAAACTTTGACCTTTCCCAAGAAGATAACGATTTATATAAGTTTAATAGTGTTGAAGGTGGTGTAATACTTCCCCGTGGTACTTCTATAGTTGGTCTTGACCTTAGAAAAACTAAAATTAGACCAAAATACGTTCCAAACCCTACAGATCCTGCTACTCCAAACAGTGCTATCTTCAGAATCACTGGTTTATGTTACATTTGGCAGTTTACTATCTTTGATGCTGACCCTAATAGTACAGTATATACTAACCATCAGAACTTTACAAACCAGTTATATGTCTCCAGACCTTTATTCTCTCACCATAAACTAACTGCATTTGAGTTTGCAGATGGTGTTAATAAAGCAGATGGTTATAATTATACTGACTTGAGCATGTATTATTATAAGATGAGTCATGCTTTTGGTCCTAATACTAACAGACCTATTGCATTCCAGTGGCCAGACCAACAGGGTGACTTTGATAAGCAAAGAACAGAGTGGGAAATTGTTGGTGCACTAGCATCTGATCCTATTGCTATTTCTAATATTATATCTGGTGACGGTACTACTCCAACTACAACAGTTACTGTTGACACAGACGTACCACACTTACTTGATATTGGTACTCCTATCAGAATTACTGGAGTCAACGTTGCTAACTACAACGTCAGTACGACTGTAACTAATGTTGTTACTGACACTAAGTTTACATATACGTTATCAATTATCCCTGTAAACTTAGATCCGACACCATCAACATCCAGTCCAAGAGTTACAGTTGAATCTGATACTGTTAAGGGTGCATCTCCATATATCTTTAACATCTCCCTACGTTCTGTTTATGGTATAAATGGATGTCATGGTGATGGTAATAAGTCGGATGGTTTCCGATCCATGGTTACAGCGCAGTATACGGCAATTTCTCTACAAAAAGATGACCGTGCTTTTGTAAAATATAACAAGAACGCTGGTACATATGACGGTATTAATATTAGTACACCTTCATATGGTGCTGATTTACCTGCTGGTTCTTCCTCAACAAATAGTGAGCAAGTATATCACTTAGATAGTAGAGCAGTTTATAGAAAGGGTTGGGAAACATGCCATATGAAATTCACCAATGATGGTGTATGTCAGGTCGTTTCGGTTTTCGCTATCGGATTTGCAAGACACTTCCAAGCAAGATCTGGTGCTGACCAATCAATTACTAACTCTAACTCTAACTTCGGTCAAATTTCTTTATATTCAGATGGATTTAAGAAAGAATCTTTCGGTAAGGATGATCAAATCTATATCACTGGTTTAGTTCCACCAAAAGCAATTCCAAGTTCTGTAGAAACTAAAATTAATTATGTTACTCTTGACGTTGGTTTAACAACTGCTGTTGGTGTTTCTTCTCACTTATACCTCAAAGATTTCGTACAAGAAACAGGTGTACCACCATCAGGTGCACAGGGTTTTAAAATTGGTGCAAAAGACTTTGATAAAATATATGTAAACCTCAGTAATACTGGTATTGCAGAAACTTATTCAGCACCTATTCAGATGTTAGATAATACTGTTTCTGTGGGACAGACTATTGCTGCTGGTGAAAATATTGGATTTAAACAGACACAGTGTGTTGGTACAAGTGGAGGTCCAAATGATGAGACAACCTTAAACACTAATGGTAATCATACATTTATTACTGGTGAGTCAGTAATTGTAATTCAAGATCAAGGTAATATTCCTGATGGTATTAGTGATCACAGATTATATTATATCATTCGTACATCAACAAACACAATTAAGTTAGCATCAAACTTAACTAACGCTCTGAACGGAAAAGGTCTTAACCTTAATAACGTCAAGATTGATGGTAGTTTACAGATTATTTCTAGAGTTTCTGATAAAATACCTGGTAATGTAGGACATCCTATTCAATTTGATCCTAACCAGAATAACTGGTTTATTAAAGTTGAGAGAAATAATGACATATACCCACAATTACTTTCTAAAGGTGTAGCAGGTATTGGTGAAGCGACTTCTGAATCATGGTTTAATAGAGTTCAGGAAAATAGATCTCTTGATGAAAGAATCTATACTGCTAGAATGTTTATTCCTAAGGAAGCAGACGATGCAAGAGATCCTAGTGATGGTTTCGTTGTTCAAGAATCTAAGAGTACTAGTGATATTCTTTTCGATCCCGTCCAAATTACTCAAGAACAATACCAATATGATAGAAACCCAAGATTTATTGGCACATGTTCCTATGATAGTGTTAACGCAAAAGTAACACTCTTCTCAGAAAGACCACATACAATGCAGAAAGGGCATATGATCGTGGTTAGAGGAGTTAAGAGTGCAAATAATATTAATTCAATCGATGGTCAAGGTTACAATGGTCGTTATAAAGTTACTGACATTGTAGATTCACATACACTTAAATATGCACTTACTGCTGGTGATCCTGGTGAGTTCCAGAATGATACATCTGTAAGAGATAGTAAGTTACCAAGATTTGAAAAGAACCAAATTAATGCAAACTTCTACATCTTCCGTCCAAACATTCTTGAAGACTTTGAGCAAGGATTCAATGATGGTATCTCACAGGCAGACTTTGTTAGTGCATCTTATCCACTAGAGATTGAGTTTGATGATCGTAATTATACTCAACCCGTTGAAGATTTCTACCCACAGTTGGATAGAGATAACTGGGATGATAACCCACTACCTTCTCAAACTTATGCCAAGAGAACTCCAATTGGATTGACTGTTCTTAACGATAAGAAAAAGTCTTTGACCAGAGAAGCGATAGACAATTTTGTCAAGGATATTGGTATTGGTATTACTATGGTAAGTATTGCAACTTCCGAAGCATCTGGTATTGCAACAATTACAACATCCACATTCCATGAATTTGGAAAACTACAACTGGTATCTAATATTAGTAATGCTGGTTCTGGTTTTGCTGATGGAGTTTACTATAATAAGAAACTCTTTAATACTGGTACAACTACTTGGGATGGTGCATTAGCAAAGATTATTATTAGTGGTGGATCAGTTATTGAATGTACTATCACTGCTGGTGGTGCTGGTTATGTTGGTGGTGAAGTTTTAGATGTTCAAGGTTTCCCTGGTGCTCAAGTAACAACCGCAGCAAATGAAATATCACATGGTATTGGTGATGTTCTACAATTTACTGGTATATCTACCGTACCTGACTGTTACTACAGAGTTACAAAAATTCCATCTTCTACAACTGTTGCAGTCGCAATGACTGAAGGTGACCAAGTATTAGTCGCTGAACAGTTCTACTTAAACACAGGTCCTGCTGTTGAAGTTTCATCTGTTGATTATAATGCCTCTGCTGGTATTGCAACAATTACAACTACAGGTCTTGCTGGTGGTCACGGTCTTGTACAAGGTAATTCTTTCAGGATTGTTGATGCTACTAATAATAAGGTATCTGCTGCTGGTACACAAACTCCAGATCAACCAAAATATTTCAACTTCCTTGTACAAGACGTTGTAAATACAACACAATTCTCTACCAAAACTTATAATCCTAATGTTATTAATGCCTTCCACATTTATAAGGGTGGTATGGCAGCTAATGATGGTTCAATTCTAGGATCTGCTGACGAGAAGATTGGTGGTAGAGGTATGCCATTTTATGATAATGAAATAGGTTCATTAAAAGAAGCAATTGGTGATACTGATGCTGATAATATTATCAGAGTTGGTATCTTTACTGATACTTCTGGTTCTGTTGGTGTTGGTTCTACTGCAAGATACAAGATTGGTCAATATGTACAGGTCAACAATGAGATTATGAGAATTTCCAGAAATGATCTTTCTGGTGTTAATAATGATGGTCTTACTGTTATTAGAGGTTACTTTGGTACGGAGAAGAAATCGCAACCTATTGATTCCAAAGTCAAGAAGATTAAGGCGATTCCCGTAGAACTTCGTAGAAACTCAATCCTAAGAGCATCTGGTCATACGTTTGAATATCTTGGTTATGGTCCAGGTAACTACTCTACTGGTCTACCTGCTGTTCAGAACATCACACTGACACCTATGGAAACTTTCCTTGCCCAAGCACAGGAATTATCTGGTGGTGTTATTGTATACACTGGTATGAACAACGATGGTGACTTCTTTATTGGTAACAAGTCTGTTTCTTCTGCAACTGGTAGAGAGACAAGTTATGATACTCCAATTGCATCTGTTACAGGTGAAGAGGGCACTGCTGTTATAGGTGACTTTGATGAAGTTACTATCTCCCAGAGACTTAAGGTTGAGGGTGGTGCGTCTAAGACGATCTTATCACAGTTCGATGGTCCTGTAACATTCCAGAATGAGATAAAGATTAACGATGATGTATTGATTGATGGTGATAAATTTATTATTGATGCTAAGACACAATTAACTGGTAATCTTAATGTCACTGGTGATATAACTGCAACTGGTATCGGTTCCTTCGGTGGAAATGGTAGTTTTGGTGGTGATGTAACTATCGATGGTTCAATAACAGTTGGTTCACTTAACACTAACCAAAAAGTAGATGGTGATACTATTGAACTTGGTACAGTCGCATTTGTTAATACCTCTAGTGGAACTGTTACATTGACTGTTCCAGATCCAGGAACTGCTGCTAAGTCATTTAAAGTTATTGATGTTTCTGGTACTGCATCAACATATAACATCACTCTTAACTTCCAGACAGTTTCACCTAATCCCCAAAGAAATGTAATGGGATATTCTGAAACTTCATTTATTATTAACCAAGATCATGCAGCGATTGGATTTGTATTTAATACCAATGATAATAATTGGTATCCTACCGAGTTCTAATCGCACTAAATACTTAAAATAGTATCCCGCGCTATAACTATTTGAATAATGGCACAAAATTTTAGAAAGGTATTTACAGTCAGAGACGGTATCCAGGTATCTGGAGAATCTCTAGTCGTCGCTAATAGTCGAGTTGGTATTGGTACTTCTACACCGTCAAGACAGGCGGAAGTAGTTGGTGAACTTTTGGTTTCTGGTAAACTATCCAATACTGGTGTGGTTTCTTTCCGAAACTTAGAATTATCTGGTATTACAACTTTCTATGAGTTTGATGATGTAACGGGATATAAAGGATTAGGTGCGGGTACAACTAATCCAGGTACTGTTATTGGTATTGGTACTAGTTACGCTGGTATTCAGACTGGTGCAACAATGCAGGTTGGATTTGGTATTACATTATTTGCTAACTCAGGTAGATTTGAAGCAGTTGCATTTCATGGTGATGGATCTACATTATCTAATGTTCCTATCTCTGGTTGGACATCTACATCTGAAAACCCGCCAGCACTGGTTGCAGCAAATACGGAAGACATTTATAGATTGTGTAGTGTAGGTATTGGTACTACGATTGTAACCCACCGATTAACGGTGAAGACAGGTAATTTTGATGGTGAGGATATTAAGGGAGATATTTTTGCAGATCAACATGGATTCTTTGGTGGTATTGTAACAGCAACTTCTTATAGAGGTGATTTATCATTAATGTCTGGTATTGCCCAGACTGCAGGATTTGCTAGGACTGCATTTGGATTGCAAGGAGATCCCACTATTGGTATTACAACGTTGACTGCACTAGGTGCTGCAACAATTAATGGTAAAGTTGCGATCAATACGTCAATAAACCATGAGATTATAGGTGCTGGTGTTAGTGTTACTGGTATTGTAACAGCAACAGCAGGTTTTGCAGGTTCGATTACTGGTGATGTAACAGGTAATGCTACAGGTCTACGTTTAGACCCTGATATTTCTGTAAGTAATATATTTGCCAAAACAGTTGGTATTGGTACTACAAATACTGGTATTGCAGTAACAACTAATGGTGGTGTACTTATTGATGGACTGTTAGACGCAACTGGTAATACTTATTCTGGTATTGGTACAGATAATGAACCACCTAATTATCATGTATTCCTAAGAAATAAAGATGATAAAGATGCTGCCACTATTGGTATAGGATTTGGTGTCGGCATGGGTAACACCTCTGGTGGTGCAGTTGTTTATGAACAACAAGGTAATGAAGGTGGTAATATTTCGGTATATACAAGAAATTCAACAAGTGCACGAGCACAAAGAAGATTTACTGTAGGTAATGAAGGAAATGTTGGTGTTGGTACATCACGACCAGGTAAGAAACTCGCGGTAATAGGTGATGCTGAATATTTTGGTAATGCAGAATTCACTGGTGCAGGAGTAACATTCAGTGATGGTGCAAACTTAAATGTTGAACTCTTTACCCAAGGGTCATTTGCAGGTATCTTGACTGGTTTGACTGCTATTAAGGCAGAAGATATAAACTATGCGACAGGTGAAAGAAGTACATTTGGTCTAACTCACTTTAATACATCTACTGGTTTAGGTGTTTCTATTGGTGAACAAACAACAGGATTGTATATCGGTCAACCAAGAGTTGTTATTAACCCTGCTGGTGTTTCAAGCACTATTGATGATCAATACACTACGTTTGCAAATGGTGGATCTGCATACCTAGGTTATCAAGGTCTAGCAAGTAAAATTGTTATTGCTAGTGATGCTTGTATTGCATTCACTACCAATACATACCTACCTGGTATTGTTGCTGACTTGACACCATATCATCTCTCCTCTGGTGTTGAAGGTTATATTGGTATTACTTCAGGATTCTTAAGATTACCCGTAAACCCAGATCAAAGGGATGCTGGTATATTCTCACCTGGTACTTATTCAGCAGCAAATGATCTAGGATTCTTCGGTCTAGAAGCATTCCAGAACGATGTTGGTTTTGATTTTGTTGCACCCGTAACAAAGACAAGAGTTGGTCTTGGAACTACTAACTTTGGTATTGCTGTTCAGTATAACTGTCATGCTCCTACTTCTTCTAAGGCACAATGGTTTGGATTACCTGCATGTAACAATACAGCAAGAGCACAAACAGATTACCTATGGGCACAGTCAGTAGGTATTTCATCTGGTATGATATTCTTTGATGCTACGTCAGAACGAATAGCATATCTGGGAAGATCTGAAGACTTTACTTCAGGTGATGATGCCTCGTTCAGGAGAGTCTTTAGTTCTAAAGATGTTAATGAACTGATTGGTGTTGCCACAGTAACAAGTGCTGCTTCGTATCAGTTAGGAACATTTAGTGGTAGTACGATTAGTAACAACACCACGATCAAGAATGCTCTACAGCAATTAGAGACAGAAGTAGAAACAAAAATCACAAGTGCTTCTTTACCAACAGATATTATCGGATTGAATGCTGTAAATGATATCAGTGGTAATAGTAACAAAACTGTGAGTGCTGCTAGTTATAATAAAGTTTACTGGACAGCATCATTCAATACTGGCAGAACTTTGAATATTAGTAATCTAACAGCGGGAAGAGAAATTACTGTTTGGATTAGAAACACTGGTTCTAATGAGACTATTACTGTTCAGGCATCAACCAGTACTTCAGGATATGGTGATGTAAAATTAGCAGATGGTTCTACTACTGACAATGGTAACCAAGGAACAGAAATTACTTCCTTTACTCTTGGTGATGGTACTGGTTCAAATGGTATGGCAGAAGTCCATGTTATTAATATTGGTGGTAACTTTGTTGGACATGTTATAGGTAATATCTAATACTCCTGACATTACTTGAGGTCTCGAAAAAAGTGTGGTTAAATAATACTAATCACACTTATCAGTTTATGTTATCAACCCAATATCGCCTTAGACTAGAAGGCATCTGCAAGGACATTGCATCAGGAACACAAGTCAGCATAGACGATATGATATGGGCACAGAAATTAGCAAAAGCAAATACAAGTGCAAGGGGTATGTTAAGTAAGGCAAGAAGATTAGCAACTGATCCAGATGGATCTTGCTTAAAATTTTTAGATATAGGAGATCCAAGAACAGATAAGAAAGGTTTTAATGGTGCAGATGATATAGCAGATTGGTTCAAGAATGATAGATCAGACGATTGGAGACAACGTGACTGAATATGAAAGAAGAGCAAAAGACCCCTGTTGGCAACACAAACAAAGGTGCATCGCAATGTTCACCCTCGATTCACACAACACTTCTTACATATATCGAAGAGAAGATGGCACATATTACTGGCAGCATTGTAGAAAGGAAGCGGAAGACGACCTATTCGTAGATGCTGACGAGTTACAACTAGAACTTTTTGATGACCCAATACTTTCTACAGAATATATAATGAAGGCGATTTATTACTAATGCAATCAGTAATTTATTCTAACGGAAACCAAGAGTCTGAACGTGCGGTTTCACTTCTAAAAACTTTGGGTCATGATATTCATGAGTACAAGGTAGGAGACGACTTTACCCAAACAGAATTTGAAATGGAGTTTGGTGGGGATGCCAAGTATCCTATGATTACTGTTGGTATGTTCAGAGGTACATTGAAAGAGACTCTCCAGTATATGAGTAATAAAGGTATGTTGACAAGAAGTTAAAAATACTCTACAATAATATTATGAAAATTTTACTAACATCTTTAATAGCACTAGGTTCTATATCACCTGTTTTTGCAGATCAAAAGGCAGGATATTCAGAAGATAGAACTTGTTATAAAACTGAATACAGAGAAGAGTATGTACCAGGCACTCTAGAGAATCCAGGTTACATAAGAACATACAATGAAACAGTAGAAGTTCCTTGTAGAGATCGTGGTGGATACACCAGAAAAGAGACAATCGAGTATGATACAAACGATTGTACAGATGGAAAGATAGCAGGTGGTCTTCTTGGAGGTGCTGCTGGTGCTGCTATGTCTAGGGATGATGGCAGATGGTGGGCAATTCCACTAGGTATTGTGGTAGGTAGTGCTATTGGTTGTGATGTGGATGGTGGTTAATGAGTGATATACAATTTAGAAGACACCGTGTGTTCAGAGAAACGGACAGTGTTATCTTTTATGATATATCTGTAGAGGAATCTAATGCCAGTGACCTTGTGGTACACACAGGTCCTGCTATATCTCCACCACCTGATTGTGTTGGAAGTAAACAGTTTTATATTCATAGTTTTCAAGACGATGTTAACAGAGTAATACAAGGTGAGAGAACCTTTGAGTTAGTAAATAAAGATTGGAAATATCCATATCACATAGTACATCTTAATGTACATAGTGGTGCACTAGTAATACCTCGTGGTACATTTCATAGGTCAGAATCAGGTAAGGAAGGGTCTATTGTAATTAATCAGGCAAAGAGATATGATGGATTTGATCCTAACTCTGAGTTCGACCCAGTATCCACAGCAGAGAACAGAGATCTATATAATATATTAAGACACGAAAAACCTGTCGTACACACACTAGGCGAATGAAGTATGCATGGTTACTACCAATAATAATCACAGCATGTGGTACTGCACCAGTGACAGATCCACCTGCACATGCCTTGGATGTTGATGAAGAAGCACTAGAAAAGATAATGCTTTATGCACACGGATATAGAACAACAGTAAGAAATCCTGATATTGGTTCCATGCTAAATAATGCACTACTAGAATTCAACCATGGCAGCAATGATACCACCGAGTCGGAAGAGTTGTTACAACTTCCGAGTGACGGAGATTAACAGAGTATTAGACGGAGATACAATAGATGTTACAATTGATTTAGGATTTGATCTTTATAAGAAAGAACGTGTTAGAATAGCAGGAGTTGATACACCTGAAAAACGTACACGAAATTTGGAGGAGAAAGCACTTGGAATCGACGCAACAAACTGGCTCAAAGAGAAATTGGATGGTGCCATTGCTGGTGACGACGAGCTTACTATTAGGACTGAACTTGATGGTGGCGTCGGCAAATATGGTCGTCTTCTGGGGTGGTTATATATCGGGGATGGGGACGTGTCGCTTAATGAACAAATGATTACTGAAGGATATGCATGGTCATATGATGGTGGTACAAAACAAAAGAACTTTGAAGACTTACGTGAGATACGTAGAGAATTTGGTACATTAGATAATGGTTGATCTTATAATATTCATTCTAATAGCAACGTTATTCATAGGAACAATAATATATGTGTTCTCTAGATGGAATAAACAAGTTAGATGGTTATTGACACCTCTTATTTGGTTCAAAGATATAATTGATCCACAATGGTGGGCAAATCTTATTGGTAATAAAACAGGATTATTTCAACGTGCAAGAAATAATCGGTATAGAAGATGGTTAGAAACATTACCACCAAGAAAGAAGATTGCTATTGAATTAGGTGTTGCTCTACCTTTGATGATATTAATGGATCACTATATTCTTATGCCTTATCTTGGCATGGCAATGTTGCCTTGGAATTGGGATTGGAGTGGAGGATAGGAAACTGTCACAACCCCTTACATAAGGGGTTTTTTTGTGTTATGATAGTTACATCTAAAGAAAACTGATGCAACTAAGACCACACCAAGAGCAAGCAATTCAATCAATGACAGACAATGACAAAGGACAAGTCATTGTTCCTACTGGTGGCGGTAAGACTATCTGCATGATTATGGATGCTGTCAAGCAGTTGGAAGATTATGGTACAGTTGTAGTCGTTGCACCACGCATACTACTTGCAGAGCAACTATGCAAAGAGTTTATGGAAATCATTGATAAGAAATACAATGATGTAGATGTGATGCATGTACACAGTGGTAAGATCAAAGGTATATTCAGTAGTACTAATCCATTTGAGATACAGCAGTTTGTTGAGCAGAATTCAGTAAACTTTATTAGTAGAACTATTATATTCACAACATATCATTCACTACACAGAGTTCAAGAAAGTGGTATTGATGTTGATACTATCTACTTTGATGAAGCACACAACTCAGTACAGAAAAACTTTTTTCCTGCCACTGATTACTTCTCTCAGTATGCAGGTAGATGCTATTTCTTTACAGCAACACCAAAGCATAGTCGTACACCTTTCAAAGTTGGTATGAATGATGCTGATGTTTATGGTCAAGTGATTTGCAATGTACCTGCACCTAAGTTAGTCAAGCAAGGATACATACTACCACCTAAAGTCAAGGTGTTTCGTTCAAGAATACTCAAGAAAGATGAGTTAGTTGCAGAAAGAGACAATGAGCAGATGGTCGGTGCGATTGACAATCTTGACAAGAACAAAGTATTGATATGTGCCAAGTCAACTAGACAGATCATAGGTCTTATATCTCAAACTGATTTCGTACAGCAACTTGCTATCCGTGGTTACTCTTACATGTTCATCACATCAAAGACAGGTGCTATGATTGATGGAGAGAAGGTTGACAGAGAGACATTCTTTGATACACTTAATGATTGGGGTAGAACAAACAAAAAGTTTGTTGTATTGCATCACAGCATACTCTCAGAAGGTATCAATGTCAATGGTCTTGAAGCAGTATTGTTCATGAGATCAATGGACTACATAGGTATTAGTCAGACGATTGGGAGGGTCATTCGTAAGGGCGATGTGGACAAAGTATTCGGTCTTGTTTGTGTTCCAGTTTACTCTAATGTTGGTATCACTACAGCAAGAAAGGTTGAAGCAGTAGTAGATACTATATTCAACAAAGGAGAAGCAGCAACTACAGTGATTACACGATGAACATTTGGGAAACACACGACATTAAATCTAATCTACGCAAAGTCCCCTTACCAAAGGGGGACTTTTACTATGTCATGGATGAATTCTATAAGTATCCTGATCTTGTAGTAGAAGAGATCAAGAGTTTAACTGCTGCTACATTTAAAATTAGACAAATTGAAATTGATGATGAGTCATATAATGATAAGTTTTTTAGAGATCATAGAGGGGATGGATTGTACAGAGGTCTATATCGATTGACATGGGATCTTGCTAAACTTGTGAAACAACCACCCACTACAGTAGATGCGATGGAAGAGTTTAAGATGGGAAATCTGTTTACTAATCATTGCACAATTTATAGACATCCATTTAATGAAATGGAGAATTCTTATTGGTATCCTCATATCGACTCAGGATGGAATGGAATTGTATATTTGAATAAGAATGACTCAGGTAATAATGGTACAAACATATATTCAATTAGAAGAAACAAAAGAAAGATCATCGATAGGACTATGAACAACCATGAACATCATTACCCATGGATTCCAAAAAGTCAAATAGATCGTATCGCTTACATACCATCAAAATTTAATTCATTTGCATTTTATAATGGAGTCAAGTATTTTCATGGTATGCATATTGGCGATGATCAATACGTATGTGATATGGGAGAAGAGTTGGAAGAAGAGAGAATAAACCAAGTATTCTTTTTTGCTAATCAATTTGCTATCAATAGAAATAGTTTTGCTTCAGCGATCTTCTATAGACACTCAGGACCAGTTGGAAAAGTGGCTGATTTTATAAGAAAAATCCTAAAAATGGTTGCATGGAGGATCCATTCTGGTGTATAATAAGAGTAACAAACAAGTTACCACACATGAGCAAGCAAACAGCATTCATTGATTTAATCGATCATCACTTCGGCGGTCTACGTCAAGAGATTAAAAACTCCCTTAAGTTTAATGATGGTGTCTCCTTTGACACTGGTAAGTTTGGTGAGCGTGTGAACTTTGTTCTACATGATACTACAGGTGTTCCATCTAATGGTGGATGTGCATTTGATGCTGCTAACGGTGCAGAAGCAAAAGCATGTAATAAGGCACAGACATATGTGTGTCCTGATTGTGGTTCTAAGAACAACTATTATGCTCATGAGTGTCACAAGTGTGGTAGCACTGGTCGTAAAGATCCTAATGATACACGTTGGGGTATTGATACTGAAGCACATTTCAAGTATGTTGATCAAATGCCATACTACTGCTTCACTATCATCACTCCTTTAAATCGTAGTGTAGAGAATCCTAAGTTTAACATACAAGTTTATCGTATTGACACTAAGAATAAGTTTTTCAATGATATGCTTTGCTATCAGTTAGAGCATGGTAAGAAAGCACACAAGAACTTTATGCCTCTTGGTCGTGACTTTTACATGTCATCTCCTAAAATGTTGGTAGATTGTAATGTTTCTCTCAGTGATGAAGTTGATGTTGAGTTCAAAGAGTTCAATACTGATGGTCGTGAGATAGAAACTATACCTGTTACATTATTCACGAAATCAGAACAAGAGCAGTTGCAATCTGTCGATGGATCATGTATAATAACTGAAGCAGTTGATGTCATAGGTGTCAAGAAATCTACCCATGGCAAAGAACGTGGAACTCTCAACCGTAACAACAGGAGGTAATTATCACTTCAGATACATTATTAAAGATACTCAAGATTGTTAGAGTAGAACAGGTGGAGTATCCACCTATTCGTAGGCACTACAGGTCACATTTATACGGATAATATGAACTGTTGGCACTGTGGCACTGAATTGATTTGGGGTGGAGACCATGACCTTGATGAAGATGGATTGGAGTTTGATATAGTTACTAACTTATCATGCCCAAAATGTAATTCTTATGTGGAGGTATACCATGTACGAACTGAATGAGGAAGAGTGGGAATGTGTTAGAGTATGTGTTGCTAATGCACCCATACCTTACGACATAACTAAAAAGAAAATACCTGCTGCTATTTTATCCAAGATAGGAGAACCCACTAAAATAAAACATGAGGGTATTGCTAAAGTAAAATACGATTTAACACCATATGGTATAGAACCTGACGATTAATGGCTATTACACAAGAACAGGCAGACAAAATTGTTGCCATAAACAACCTGATAGAGGTTATCAAATACCTTGATGCAGATGTAACACACACGAGGGTAAAAAACAGTTATGGGAAAAAAGAACAACAAGTCATTCTCACATGGAAAGACGGAGAAAAAGAAATTGCCGAAGCACTTTACATGTACAAGCGAAACACCTTACGACAGACATAGGTACAAAGTTGTATTCACTGGTGCAGATCCAGTTATTGTAGATGAGTGGGAACAAGCAAACTTAATCTGGTTCCAGACTCCACCAATGTTCAAATCACACATAGAGGTCTTAGACAAATGAGAAATCAAATTATTTCAGCACTCCTTGCTCATGCTCAAGGAGACATTCAAAAGCATAAAATGAATGTAGAAGTATACTTAACTAATCCTGTTGGTATTGGTGAGCATCCTGATGTGATGGAAGCAATAGAACAGGAACTAAACATGATCGCTAAGTATGAAGATCAGGTATCAGTGATCAAAAAGCACTTTTTAATCAAGGATTAAGGATGAAAGATACAATCTTATTTGGAGACTGTCGTGAAACACTTAAGAATCTAACAAATTCAAGTGCTCGCATGTGTGTTACATCCCCCCCATATTATGGTCTAAGGGACTATGGAGGAGAGAAAAACCAAATAGGGCAAGAAGAGTCACCAGAAGAGTATGTAAAACAAATGGTGGAGGTATTCCGACTAGTACGTGATGTATTAACTGATGATGGTACACTATGGTTGAATATTGGTGACTCATATTATAATTACAGATCCGATGGTAACTATCCAAAACAGACAGTATCAAAAACAAGACAGGATTTACCACAGAGTACACCAGTAAGAGGTAATAAGTTAAAAGGATTAAAGAGTAAGGATCTAATCGGTATCCCTTGGATGTTAGCATTTGCATTGAGAGCAGACGGATGGTATTTGAGACAAGATATAATATGGCATAAACCTAACCCCATGCCAGAGAGTGTGAAAGATAGATGTACAAAAGCACATGAGTACATATTTTTATTAAGTAAAAGCAAAAACTATTTCTATGATAATGAAGCAATCAAAGAACCAGCAAAAGATTGGGGAACAAGAGATCGCACAAATGGCAAGTACCACAATCCTGGTAGTGGCTTGGCTCCTCATAGTGGGCTTACCAAGTCTTATGCTACAAAAAACAAACGGTCTGTTTGGTCAGTAACAAAGAAACCTTATAAAGGAGCACACTTCGCTGTATTTCCACCTGAACTAATTGAACCATGCATACTAGCAGGTAGTGAAGTTGGAGATACAATCCTTGATCCATTCATGGGATCAGGAACAAGTGCGATGGTTGCGAAGTCACTAGGCAGATATTATACTGGATGTGAACTACACGAAGAGTATGGTAACCTAATTCAAGAAAGAATACAAGATTATCACCCAGTTCAGGAAGTGGCACAAGAACCTACCATTAACATCCTAGACTTGATACAATAAAGATAAGTAAAACAAAGAAACATGCAACAATTTCATTCAGTCATTCCAACATATGACTTCCCACAAAGTCCAATTCTTATCATTGGATTCTTCGGCATCTTCACAGCATTAGGAGTATTATATGTTGCCAACAGAAAATACTTCAGTTCACCATATAATGAGGACAACAAATAATGGCAAGAATGAAACAACTACTCCATGACATGGAGTATAGAACCAAAATTCTAACTGGCAACTATTCACCTCAGTTCAAACAAACTGTTGATGATATGATGACCGAGGGTTCATACACCTATGAACAAATAGCATCAAAAGTAGAAATTACTGTTGATGAATTACACTTCTATCTTTCCTTTGCTACATAAATTATTATGAAAGTTAAAGTCACACTTTTTAAAGCAGGTACTATCTTTGAAGAAAGAGTAATTGCTCGCGACTATCAGGACGCAAAAAACGTTGCACTCGCACGAAATCCTGGTGCTACTGTTACTGGAGTGACCGCCGTATTTGACTAATGAGCAGTAAAATTAAAGTATCTGGTAGATATGTTGATCAGTATGAGGTCTTTAGTGTGACCCTTACTGATCAACATTTGTCTGTAAATTTTAGTATGACTCAAGAGGACTTACTTGAAGTCAAAGCAGCAATTGATTCTATGCTGTTAGAAAATGAATCACTGGACATGATGCAACAACTGAGGGAACTAACACAAAATGACTGAAAAGAAACCTATTGCTAAGGAGTTTTTTAAGGATAAATCCGTTGGTAATTTACCTGAGGAATTTTGGGGTAAAGGTAAGGGAACTCAAGGGTCAGGAGCAAGAATGAAACCCATACTTCCATTTTCTGTACCTCACATGGTATTCCCGATGGAAAACTTTGGGGAGAGAATGGAGAAGTTGAAAGACCTTTTTGATGGTAAGTTAGATCTTCAAAGTAATACTGACTATAATACTCCCACAGATTTTTATAATCAAGATGAAGGTTACCACTATTGGAAGTGTAAGACATTTACTAACTTCTTTGCCAAGGAGATTGAATTAATATCCAAGTCATTCTTTGACTATATGATGGATACCTATGAAAACTCAGAGGGATACATACAAGACTTTCCTTATAATGGAGATAAAGACATCTATTATGATGAGTCACAGCATGGGATGTTAGTTACAAGTGCATGGATTGAACAGGCACAGACTTTTCATCAACATTTACCACATGACCACGGACATGAATTGTTCTCATGTATTCTATATGCAGAATATGATGAAGAAACACATGACCCAGTATCAATCATATCTCCTTATAAATCTCCTGAGGGTATGACATTTCATTATAATCCTCGTGTCAGAGAAGGTGATATTGTGGTGATTCCTGGTAATGTATTACATTTTACAACTCAAAATAGAAGTGTAAAACCTAGGACAGTAGTTGTATTCAATTTAATGTTGAAACCATATGTAAGAGACTTTGCAAAATCATGGAATGATCAATCTGAAGCAACTAAAAATTATGTGGTTCGATGAATTACGTTCCTAAGGTCAACGATTATGTTAAGTGGACTACTGCACTCGGCATGGTTCATGAGGGATGGGTATATTATAAAGGAACACCCGATGATAATGAGAAGAGAATTAAAAATTCATGGGTTCCAGTATCAAACTACATCACAATTGAGATAGCAACTAAACCAAGACCACAGTGTGATCTATCAAAGTTTATGCATAAACGTATCCATGTTTGTATATGTTGTTATGAGGATTGTTGGCATGAGTTAGAATTTATTAGGAGAAGAGTAAGTAAGCAAGATGATACTAACCCTGATGAATTGAGTTATGGTGCATATAAGTCACAACAACACAGATATTTGGATCCACAATGATGCTAAATACAAAGTAGCATGTTATAAAAAGGTCAAGTGCCATTATTTCTTGATAGATTTAAAGACAGTAATAAAATAGGAACCATCATGCCATGGCCAAACAGGGAAATTGGTGCTCCAAGTGGATGGTTGTTGTGTAATGGTGGGGAGTATCCTGGTCCTGGTGCCAGTGGATATGATGAGTACTGGCAGTTGTATCAGGAAATTGGTACAACATATAATACTGGTGGTGAAACAACTAATCATTTTAGAGTTCCTAATCTACAAGATAGATTAATAGGACGTGGTGGTGCATTGGGAAACCAAGGTCAGACGTTTGGTAGTGATCCTGGTAGTACGTCAGATGCAAATTTGAGTAATAGTCACTTACCGATTCATAATCATAGTGTTGGATTCAGTGGTAATACTAACACCTCTACCAACATGAACCGATCCAATAACCAATACAGGACAGGTAGTGGTAGTAGAAACTGGAAACAGTTTACAGGATTCAATAGAAGAACAATATACAATTCAAATAGTACTGGTGGATCTGGCGGATCAGGTAATCAGCATCGACATAATGTAAGTGGATCAGGTGCAAATCGTCAATTAGATTTGACAACCAAATACATTATTAAATACAAGTATACCGTCAGAGACGATAACTGGAACTGAACCATGGGAATCGCACAAAACTATTTCAAAGGAAAGTCAAAAGGTGGTAGGATCGGAACTATCGTTCTGGTTTCCAGTATTCCTACTGACTTTGCAAATAAGTATATCCTATGTGATGGACAATCTCTAAATGCTTTCCAATATAGAAGACTACATAGAACAATAAGCAATGTCTATGGTGGTGATCAGTATGTTCAGAATGTCACCGATCTTCCTGGTAGTACATTTACATTCAAAGTACCAGATTTAAGAGGACGAACACTTAGAGGTGCACCGAACATGAGTTCTGCAGCGAACATGGCACAACAAACTGGATCAGCAAACATGAATATGGATGCACATACCTTGAACAGTGGTGAAGTACCATCACATACTCATAGTATCAATGCTAACACAGGTTATGCATATGAAATCAATGTAAATAATCATAGTTCTTCAGGTCAGGTTCAGGTTGCATCATATGTTCCAAGTTATAATAGAAGTTTCCGACCAAGTGCAGAAAGTGGTTTTCAGGCAAGTGCAACTGATGGTCATAGTCATAGTGAAGCATCAACGTTACAACCAAGTATCTTCTTAAATTATTACATACAGTCAGCATAACATGTCATTAAGATACAATCAATTTAAAAACGATCATACTGCTATTGGTACAATCATAACATGGGCAGGTAATTCAGTTCCGAGCGGATACTTACAATGTGACGGGACAACATACACAGTCACGGGTGTATCTAACACACGTTTACGTGGTCTTGCATCTGTTGTGTCTGGACAGTATGAAGCAACTGACACTTACCCATATGGTGATCTAAATGGTACTGGTACATTCACCGTACCAAATATGAGTCCTGATGATGTTGTTGTTGCAAGAAATAATGAGACACTGGGCAGTAGAGGTGGTAGTACAACATCTGCATTTGGTAATACAGCATTAAATGCATCACAGTGGCCACGACACAGACATAATCTACCAAGACAGAATTATAGTCTGACCAACAATGTAAACGTCACCAGACAACCAAATCACTGGGGAGCAGTTGTAAATAATCCACGTTGTTGGGATGGACGAGCATGTATGTCATATCAAATCCTGATCCGAAGAGGAAGATGGAGAAGATGGACACGTTCACCATGCCCATCACGTAGTTGGTGGAGGGGAAATTACCAACCATGCTCTCGTCCTGGTAATACAAGTTATGGTCCAAGAGACGCAGGTAGTGGTCTAGGTATGGGTCCTCGTACTAACTTCTCATATAATATGGGTAATGCAGGTGAGAATAGCCCCAGTTCACATACACACAGTACTAATCCAATTCAACAAGGAATGAGAATGCAGTTCCTTATAAAAGCATTCTAAATAATACTATACAATCTGAAAACATTATGAAAGGAGTAAACGAAGATTTCATCGAACATGGTGATGACTTTATTTCAATATACCACAATGTATTCCCCAAGAGCAATTGTGATCAAATAATCAAGAAGTTTGAATTTCTGGATCAGGCATGTTTACATAATGATGAAGTCCAGAGACTACATGAGGAGTGGAAGGAAAACGGACACGGGGATATCCTCATGGACGGGAAGATGCAATTTAAGAATGCAAGTGGTGGAAGAATGGATCGGGCATATAACCTTATTCATATTGATGACTATTGTACCAGTACATCATATGATCCATCAATCAGAGAAGAAGGATGTATCTGTAGTGTATCATTAATCACAGATTATCTGTACCATGCAGTTGAGGAATATATTGCACAGTACGGTTCACTACGTCATAAGTCATTCTACAGTAATTTCAATAAGGTACAAAAGACACCACCAGGTGGTGGATACCATGTTTGGCACGATGAATTAGGAGAGAGTGTACAACATGCTGACCGATCATTAGTATGGATGTTATATCTCAATAATGATTTTAAGGGAGGAGAAACAGAGTTCTTATATCAAAAGAGAAGATTAACACCTGAACCAGGTACTATTGTGATATGGCCAGCACAATGGACACATCAACATAAGGGTAACATGGTATTGGAGGGAAATAAGTATATTGTTACAGGATGGATACACAACATGTGGACAGATCATCACCTTGCAGGTCACCTTGTTGCACCTGATAATCCACCAGGCGAGTCAGAACTATTATAATCAGTCAGCATAATACCAATAATAACCTTTCCAAGTTCTTTTACCAGGATATAATAAACTCTTACGAATACCACCGCCACGTTTACCATTGATAGTACGTTCGGCAGCACTAATCGATTCATATATTTGAGTCTTACGACCATTAGACTTATGTACACCATATATCTTACGTTTGTGTAGGTTCTTACCTATCTTTCGCCATGTATATCCATATGCTTCCCATCCATTGCGAGCAGCGAGTACAATATTACCATTTCTTTTCTTATCACCTGCAACATCAAGGGCAGCATCACTTATACTATTCCATATCTTTATCTCTCCAGTCTTTATATTAGTTCCCTCTATCTTCTGTTTCATGTGTGTGCCATCGCCCCTATGTTCTTCACACATGAATCCCCATTTCTCTCCTGATGCTACCTTCTTATTAATACTCTTCTTTATATTGTTAACCCACTCTTTAGTCTTATCCCTATTCTTTATTATTATCTTCTCTGCTACCTCACGATCATTATATTTACTACCCAGTTTATCAATATAATAGTCCTTACGTTCTTCTAACCTATCAGTTGTTGTTTCCTCTAATACACTTATATTAAATCTACTTGTACCTAGGTTGTTAATGTCATTATATAAGTCTTTATGAGTATTATTTGTTATGTGTTCTTTCCATACCTTGTTTAATGGTAGAGTTGTAGTGCCAACATATTGTTTCTTATTTACTTTGTTGGTAATACAGTAGATTATACCTTGTTTTATTGCCATAGAATAGTGTAGTGTTCACGATGGTACATGTATATAGGGAAATATTAACAAAAATATGGTTGTGTGTTGTAATTGATTCTCAATTGCAATAATAATTGAGAAAGGTGTGATCTTATTGTTATCTTAGCGAGCATAGCATAAGACTCGGAGTTTGTCAACCCCAACGCCCCGAAATCTCGTCGAGACCTGCGCATTATGATCTAGTCGAGACCTGCGCATCATAATTCTCGACTAGCTTTCGCGCATCATACATCATCTCGACTAGATATGTTCACAAACTGTAACAAATCTCGACGAGTTCTCATAAATATGCTATACTACACATATAACACACACAATCTAGTCGAGCCATGTACGAATGGTCTTATGAACATCTCGTCGAGCTTCCTGACGACGAGCATGAGTCGTGCAATGGGGAAAATCTCGTCGAGAATCATGCGGGTGACATACACAATCTCGACGAGCTTGCGCGCAAACCTGCATCATGGTATAATAATCTAGTCGAGATTCTACCCCCTTCTAGCTCTTATGTCAAGCCTTCTCAGTCAAAAACGTAAAATCGCGGTCGAGCTCGAGATAGACGCATACGTGGATCTAGATGCCCAGGTGTTGCGGGCGCTAGACTGGCACAAGTTTCTCATGTTGGAATCGGATGAGACAGTGGCGGTGAGCGTCGAGGAAGGTGAAGACGAGATCGAAGAATTATATAATTCTCAATAAGGATTCGTTATTGAGAAAGAGAACTAGTAATATTTTATGGCAGGATGCGTGACGAAGATTTTATAGTTCGTACCCTCGAACTTCTTACCCTTATTATACTGCATGAGTCGGCTTGAGTGCAACCTGCCATGTGCCACTAATTAAACTGTCACATAAAATTCCCATTCGTGGTGAACCTGGTTTATATTAATAGTGGGGAAACAAAATCGGCATCCAATGGGTTAGGTGAAAGTCCTAACTATCTCCGAAAGGATAAGGGAAATCATTGAATGTAAGTCCGTATTTTTGTTTCCTCTCGTCCTTTTTTTATGAGCACATGACCTATCCACACGGTGTTTATGACTTCGTCAAGTACGTTGATTCATTTTACGGTACCAATGATCCGCTGTACCCGCTGATCGATAACAACACAAAAGATCCGTTAACGTTGTATGATATCATGCGCGCTACCGTTAACTACGTTGAAAAATGTTTGAAAGGTGATTTAGAGTATGCGCATTATGTTTGGGGAGATGGTGATTCATTGGATCGTGAGCGGGTCCGTGATATCTTGATCGATGAGTACAATTACGGGTACGTATCATGACTGATCCAAGAAGATGGGCGGTCCAACCCGCCAGCTGGTTTGACTTCGATGCGGATGGTTGCGTATACTGCGCGGATATCGACACAGCATATCGTGTAGCACGAGACCAAACCAGATTCGGTGATCAAATTATTTGGAAGATGACTGCAGGTGATCCGATCCGTTGGATTCGTGTGACAAAAGAAGAAGTGGCACAGTCTGCTTACCAAGGGGCATAATGTGCGGTTATAATAAGTACATACCACACAAAAGGAATTTATTATGCCCAATTGGTGTAACAACAGAGTTGACTTCTACTCTGACGATACCAGCAAGATTAAAGAACTTTATGAAATCTTCTCTGGTGATGATGTCTTTAAAAAGATAGTTCCACCCCCAGACTGGGAGAAAACACCACTAGCACCAGAGGACGTGCAAGAATATTCTTTCTCAAAACCTCGTGGTGAAGTTGGTGAACTACCAGTCGTCAAGGATAAAGTTGAAACTGCATGGTCACCACCTGAGGAAATATACTATGCACTTCGTGAAAAGTACCCAACAGTTGACATTACGTGGTTCTATGACGAACCAGGCGCCCAAGTTGCAGGTTATTTGGGGGCATAATGGAATATCAAATGCACGATTTCACCTATCAAGATGTTCTAGAAGCATCAAGCAACTATTTACGTAGTTGTTTAAAAGAGGACATCTCGCCAGAGCTTCATGACATGATAACAAAAGAGTTATATGTTAGGGATATGCGTAGACCAATTAATTAAGTGTCACATGGGGACTTTCATAGTCCCCTTTTTCGTATATAATAAAGGAGTCAAGCAATTAAACCACACATGAGAAAAATTGAACTTGAAATGAATGAAGCGATCAGAAATGGTCACGCATGGTCTAAAGATAACACTTGCGTTACTTATGACCCAACAAACACAGTTACTGATGATTCGTTGAAACTCTACTCTGGCGGTGGTTGGTTTACACCAACTACAAAAAGCAGACTCAATGCACTTATTAATGAGTTTTGCGAACCACGTTCAAATGGAATTTTTCAGAAAAATTGGAACTGGTACGTTCGTGCATTTAATACAATCGTGCCTTTTCATGATGGCATTACTATCCCCGTGGTGTAATGACATTAAACGACAAACTAAAAAAAGAGAGGACGGGACTAACCGCCTCTCAATATTCCACACTACAAGAGTGGTACGTCGAAAGATGGGTTGAGACTATGACGACTCAAGACTTGCAAGAGTACGTTTATAATAGTATGATGCAAGATGTTGAAAATCAACCCGAAGCAGAATTCCTTAGTGATTGTGAGGATTTTTGGTTAGACGATTGGAAGTACACGTTAGAAGAACTTAAGGAGGTTTCATGAAAAAGATTAACTACAAAAAACTCTACGACGACTTCGCTAACTTAGGGTGGGATTACACTTGTAATAGAATGTCACGGAGTGCGATGGAGTGTTATGATGCAATCGCTGTTAACCTCGGAGTTCTTGATAAAGGGGAACACTGGAATGAAGATGCATACATTGACAAAAATTGCGACCATTAGTAGACAGTTTAAAAAGTGGCACACGGGGAGGTTTACACCTCCCTTTTTCGTTTATAATAATAGTATAAACATACAGGTTCCACACATGTACGCAACTGATCGCTTCCTAAAGATTGACAGAGCACCAGTAATAGCAGCATCCGACGCAGCGGATGAATTACTTGAAATTTTTGAAATGTACCCATCAGAAGATGGTAGTGATGAATACATGGCGGGTTTATGCCGTGAGGTAGTCGCACATTTAAATGAAGCATTAGGAGTGGAGGAATAATGCAGTTTAATGTAACCGAAGTTGAATTTGACTTTGATGAATGGTATGAAAGGAATTGGGATAATAAACTCACATTTGATGAGGAAATTGAAATTCGTGACCTTGCACTTGGTGTATGGGAAGCAGAAGATGAAGATGACCTTATTGAAGAGATAACCGCAGCATCAGGTTGGTGCATTAAATCCATTGATTACGAAATCCAATTAAAATGAACAGAAACTATCTTATCAAAGAAATCAAAGATTTGGCAAAAAACTTTGATGACAAAACCAAGGAAAGAATCCTTAACTTAATCGTCCCCGATCATCATTTTGATAATAA
>LUMI01000004.1_pt1 | contig 100479 bp, 100 predicted proteins | sample 729681 | NCBI WGS metagenome assembly LUMI01 (sample SAMN03860267, study PRJNA289734) | marine metagenome | biome: seawater column; feature: ocean; material: water; isolation source: Red Sea water column Station 34 - depth 10m | place: Saudi Arabia: Red Sea | collected 2011-10-15 | depth 10 m
CCTTGATGTAAACAACTTGATATTTTATTGCGCACGTGCTCAGGCGATGTGTCCTGGTCATCACCCAATCTCCACATTCCATAGACCAAACGTGACATTGTAAGCGATGAGCTGATTTTAGTTCGTTGCATTAGTGGCGCTCTCCTAGCCCGAGTGGAGTTGAAGGTATACTTTCTGGAACTCGTCCATATTCATGCGGTAAAGAGCAAGTTTTTATATTTGGCAAGACCTTTGAGCCAAAATGTTTGCATTCATCAATGTGAGGATACCCAGACAGGATAAAAGAACGGATTCCCAATTTTTGATACTGTTCTAATTCACTCATCACTTGATCGGTGGATCCCACAATAGCAGCGCCACACCCAGATCTTGCTCTACCAACTCCAGTCCAAAGATGAGGTTCGACGTAACCGAATTCATCAGCAATTTTTCTATTTTTTGCTTGGTGTGAGACTCCCAATGACGAGCTATCCTGAGCGCGTTCTCTTATTTTTTTTCCAAAGTCATCCTCTAGCTTTGATACTATATATTCAGCATACTCTTTTGCTTCTGCTTCTGTATCTCTAACAATCATATGGACGCGCAGCCCATAATCGAGGGTTCTTTCATATTTTTCAGCCACTTCATTAACAGATTTCATTCTTCCAATTATCTGTTCTTTAGGTTCTGGCCACATCAGATAGACGTCACAATGCTGTCCGCACAATTCAAGGGCTGGTGGAGAATATCCGCCAAAATAAAGTAATGGTCCTCCTACTTGAAATGGTTTTGAAGGTTCTGTTGTAAGGCCTGAGAACTTGTAAATCTCACCTTCATAATCAATCTCATCCTGGGTCCAAGCTTGCTTCAAGATTTCCACTACCTCTCGTGAGCGCTGATATCGATACCCACTTTCAGCCTTTTCTCCTGGAAAATCAGAACTGATAATATTGATAGTTAACCGACCATTCATCATATGATCTAGAGTGGCGATAGTGCGAGCAAGCATTATGGGTTGCATTTCTCCACATCTTACCGCTGCGAGCATGTTAATTTTTTCTGTTATTGGTGCGCAGCCAGCAACAAAGCTTAATGTGTCTTGTCCAACCTGATAAGAAGAGGGGCACAGTATATTTCGAAAGCCATAGTTTTCTGCTTCTTTGACGATTGAACTACAATGCTCCCACGAACTACGAAGGTTACCGTCGGGTATTCCTAAAAATTGGTAATCGTCCGAACACAAGGCTGAAAACCAAGAAACTTCCGCGGCCATTAAGTCAGAAGATGTAATTGGTACTACGGTCATACTTCCCCCTAATCTTACATCTTGCGTAGCATTCCAACTTATGTAAATCAATAGTGTATCAATTTATGAATTACACACGTTGTTTAAACATGTCTGAAGCTACTTCTTTACCAATATACATCCAAATTAGCGAAATGCTTATGCGAGAAATTATAGCTGGTCGTTTATTGGATGGAGAACGTCTTTTGCCCGAAAGAAATTTGGCTAAGTCACTCAATATTTCTGTTGGAACATTACGAAAAGCTTTAAAAGACCTTGAACAAAAAGGTGCGCTATTTCGCAAGCATGGTTCAGGTAATTATGTAAAATTCAATACAAAGTTTGACTCCATTTATTCGTTTTTTAGAGTAGAATTAATTGATGGTGGAGGTTTGCCTTCTGCAAAAAATTTAGATATCAATTTGGTTCAGAAGCCAAAAACTGCACCGTTTTTTGGAGAATCAAATAAGTGCCTGCGGATTAGACGATTACGTTTTCTCGACGACCAACCCTGCGTATTGGAAGAAATACACTTAGATTCTATGAAAACTAATGGGCATAAATTTGATCAAATTTCACAGTCAGTTTATCTTTTTTATAAAGATATTTTAAATTTGCGCATTATGTCAGCTAAAGATAGTGCGACTTTACTGCCAGTTCCTTCTTGGGCACCCGAGGAATTTAAATTAGCGCATGATAATGAGACGGTTTGTATAGAGCGTTTGGCCAACGATCAGTTTGGAGCGCCTGTTGAGTTTTCACGTAGTTGGATCGATACAAAGGTTGCACGCTATACTGCGCGTATCAGTTAGGAGCATTATGATAAAAAGATACGGAATTATAGGTTGTGGAATGATGGGACAGGAGCATCTTCGCAACATAAATTTAATCAATGACGCTTTAGCTTATGCGATTTATGAACCTAATATAAATATGCAGAAAATGGCAAAAAAACTTGCTCCAAACGCCAAGTTTTATGACTCCTTAGATAAAATTTTGAGTGATGAAAATATTGATTGTTGGTTAATAGTGTCGCCAAACCACCTCCATATGGATCAGTTGGAACAATTGGCCGGTATTCCTCATAGACCCATACTGGTAGAAAAGCCCTTATTCACTGAAATTAAACACTTGGAGAGAATAAAAAACTTCTCAATCAAATATAGTGCGCCTGTTTGGGTAGCTATGGAATATCGATATATGCCGCCCATAGCAGAACTTATTAAAAGGAAAAATAATGTGACTGGTAGTATTAAAATGCTTTCTATCCGTGAACATAGATTTCCTTTTCTTCCAAAAGTCGATGACTGGAATAGATTTAACAAAAACAGTGGTGGCACATTTGTGGAAAAATGTTGCCATTTTTTTGATTTAATGAGGCTGATAACCGGGTCTAACCCAACCAAGATAATGGCTAGTGGAGGGCAGGCCGTTAATCATCTTAAAGAAAATTACTCTGGTTTGGTGCCAGATATTTGGGATCATGGATATGTAATTGTTGAGTTTGAAAATAATATGAGGGCCATGCTTGAATTGTGTATGTTTGCAGAGGGTGCAAAGTATCAAGAAGAGATATCAATTACTGGAGATACAGGTAAAATAGAAGCTTTTGTTCCAGGCCCCGCTAGATTTTGGCCCAAGAAACTTGGTGCTCCTCCGATACCAAAAATAGTTGTTAGTCCAAGAGACAAGTCTGGTTTAAGAGAATTTGATGTGCCCGTAGACGAAATGATATTAGAAGCAGGTGATCACAATGGCTCTACGTTTTATCAACATCAAAAATTTATGCGTGTTGTAGACGGACATCAATCACCAGAGGTGACTTTGAATGATGGTATCTGGGCTGTAAGAATGGGTAATGCCGCACAAGTTTCTGCTGAAACCGGAAAAGTGGTTAATTTCTAGGGCTATCCATTTGGAATAATGTCCTCCAATTCAAAGTTAAATAACTAAGTTTCTAATAACTTTAGAGCATCACGCATTTCGCTGGGAATTGGTGTGGGTCTTCGATTTTCACTGTCTACTAGAACCTGTGCAAAAAACCCTAGTGCGAAACATGGATCATCCTCTTCTCTAAAAAGCCCTGCTTGATATATCCATGATGTATTACCAATTTTATTTATTTTTAAGCCAACTGATATTTTGTCTGGATAGGCCGCCTCTGAAAAGTAACGGCAACCACTTTCGACAACCATAAACTCAAATCCGGCATGTTCTTTGTTAAAGAAGCCGTGGTCTCTTTGCCAGTCAGTGACGGCTGTGTCTATTAAAGCATAGTGAACAATATTGTTCATGTGACCGTAAGCATCGTTATCCATCCATCTAGTAGGCATCTGAACAAAGGTAGGAAATTCTACTCGGCAAAGTTGTGTGTCATTTGTCATTTCTGTATCCTGGTGCAAATATATCGAATTACAATTGGATTTAAACTTGAGATCAAAAAGTGATTTATATTGTTAATAAAAAATATTTTGTAGGATGATCAATGGAAATAAATGGAACACTGTCTGCGATAGTTACTGGTGGCGCCTCTGGCTTAGGTGAAGCAACAGCGCGCATGTTATCATCCATGGGTGCAAAGGTGGCTATTTTTGATCTAGATATTGATAAGGGTTCAACTATTGCAAAAGAATTAAATTCAGACTTTTACGAAGTTGATGTATCGGATGTTAATTCTGTAAACAAAGCAGTCTTGGATTTTTCAAAGCAAAATGAAGGAATTCAGGTCGCGGTAAATTGTGCTGGTATAGGTCCCGCAGCAAAAACTGTTTCACGAGGTGAAGCCCATTCAAGTGAACTTTTTGCCAAAGTTATTAATATTAATTTAATTGGTACATTTAATGTGGCTTCTGTCTGTGCGGCTCAGATGGTAAAAAATGATAAGTGCTCAGAGGATGGCTTAAGGGGCGTAATAATAAATACAGCATCTGTTGCGGCTTATGATGGGCAGGTAGGTCAGGCTGCTTACTCAGCTTCAAAAGGTGGGGTCGTTGGACTGACACTTCCAATGGCAAGAGATCTTTCTGATAAAGGTGTTCGTGTTTGTTCAATTGCACCGGGATTATTTCTGACACCACTTTTGGAAAGTCTGCCTACTGAAGTTCAAGAGTCTTTGGGAGGGCAGGTACCATTCCCATCACGATTGGGAAAACCAAAGGAATTTGCCCATTTAGTGTGTCATATCATTGAGAACGATATGTTAAACGGAGAGGTAATTCGTCTTGATGGAGCAATAAGAATGGCTCCTCGCTAGGTAGTTCTGAAAAATCTGAATAATAGCGAGGCTGCCCATCCAGCGAATATAGCTATCGCAAGTGACATAAGACCATACGCTAGTGGGTTTTCTCTAGACATATTAAATAACAGACGCTCTAGACCAACTTTTCTTACATCAATGACAGTAGAGAATTCATCAATTACATTTCCATTTCTGGTCAGGAGAATGCGCGCGGTATAATCACCTTCAGATATATCCGCAGGCATGCCAATTGAGGTTCGAAATAGGGTTTGCTCGTCGATCTCTACCGTATTCTCTAGCAATTTATACAATCCTTGCTCTTTTCTAATCCTTATAACGGCCTCTGAAAACGAAACAGCATCCAATACATTCATAGGCGCACCAACGGAGCGAATTGCTCTGGGTATAGAAACTTTATACCTAAGATCTTCTGTATCACTTATAGTTGATAGAAAATTAGAGCTTGTCGCGACAGCATAAAAACTGGGTGCAGCGTCTACTTCTACAGTTTCTGTATTCATCCAAATCCCTAAAACTTTTGATTTTCGGTGAACAGAGATCCTCTCTGAAGGACCAGCTACCGTAACGATTACTTGAAGATCGCCGATGGGTGCCGGCTTATCTCTTTTAACAGCTCCAAATAATAGAATTTGGGATCCATCAAAAGTTGCCGTTATGGCTACTTTTTCTTTGTCCATCCCAATCACAACACTTTCTGCAAATGCGGAAGAAGTTGATATCAAAAATAATAGGATAAGCCTAATCATTATTTTAGGCTCGCTTTGCTAATCGAATAAAGCTCACCTGGCATAATTAATAAGTCTAGGGCAATTTTCAAACATACTGCTATGACCATCAGTGCCAAAAGAATACGTAATTGTTCTGCTCGTAGTCTAGTTCCAAGCTGGCTTCCAACCTGCGCTCCAACTACGCCGCCCAAAAGCAATAGTACAGCCAAAGCAACGTCAACTGTGTAATTTGTTGTTGCGTGCAATAATGTGGTAAAACCCGTAACAAATATAATTTGGAAAAGTGATGTGCCCACTACAACTTTTGTTGGCATACCCAAAATATAAATCATGGCTGGTACCATGATAAAACCGCCGCCAACGCCCATAATCGCTGACAGGACACCGACAAAGATTCCGACAAAGATGGGAGGTATTATAGAAATGTACAATCCCGAGGTTCTGAAACGCATTTTGAAAGGTAATTGTTGAGCAAAGCCTCTTTGCTTACGAATTTTTTTTGGTGTTGAACCATTTTCTTTTTTCAAAAGTGCCCGCAAACTTTCGATGAACATCAGGCTTCCAATAATTCCCAAAAAAGCTACGTAGCAAAGTTTAACAAGCAAATCGACTTGTCCAAGACTTTTGAGGTAATTGAAAATAATCAAACCTAGTCCAGCGCCTAATAAGCCTCCTATCAAGAGAATTAGACCCATTTTAAGGTCGACTGTTTTCCGTTTCAGATGAGCCAGCGCTCCCGAAAATGAAGACGCAACAATCTGGTTGGCTTCTGTTGCTACTGCCACAGCTGGAGGGATACCAATAAAGAAAAGCAGTGGGGTCATTAAAAAACCACCACCAACACCAAACATCCCAGAGAGAACACCAACAATGCCACCCAAGCCAAGTAAAAGGAAGGCGTTGACTGAAACTTCGGCAATGGGGAGATAGATTTGCATAGCTGCCTTTAGACAGAAATATTAGGTATTTGCAATATCTAGAAATAGCATAAAGATAATATGCTAACGCTCTTTAACGTATGGTTGTCCGCCTGCTCGCGGAGGGATAGCTTTTCCAACAAATCCCGCCAAAACCACGACTGTCAGAACATATGGAAGAGATTGTATGAAAACAACTGGGATTTTAATTTGGCTACTGGTGCCGGTGTCCCATACTGAGAAAATTACCAAAAATGCAATGATTGAAATTCCAACGGCTAACCCGCCAAGAACAGCTTTATCTAAATAATCCTTCTTCCAGACATAGCTTAGCAACCCTAGTGCTATAAGAATTAGAAATCCACTTAGAAACCAAGCGGGTAGCAAAATATTTTGAAATCGAGTGTCTACTGCAAAGAAAAACCCAAATAATAAACATGCGCTTAGAGCGTACCAAGGACGCCATTTTGCAAAAATTAGTGCTGCTAATGCAATAAAACCACGACCTGCAGACATGTCTTTTGTAAAGTTAGCTTGCAAAGAAGTAGCGATATAAGCACCTGCAATACCACATAAAACACCCCCGATAATTACTGCACTGTATCGCAATCCTCTAACTGATATTCCCGCAGTATCGACTGCAGCAGGGTTTTCACCAACAGCACGTAAGCGAAGACCATACCTCGTTTTGTACAGTATAAACCATGAAATAGGCACCGTAAGCAGTGCGACGTAAACAAGAAGAGAATGTCCTGATAGGAGTTCCGAATAAAACTGCATTAATGGTCCTGCTTCATTCATTTCCTTTGAAGAAGTAGCCCCTGGAAAATTTATTGGTTCGAACCTGCCGCCTGATTTTAAAGGTGGTGTCCGACCACCCTGTCCAAACAAATCTTGTGCTACCACCACGGTCAATCCTGCTGCAAGAAAATTTATGGCTACCCCTGATATGATTTGGTCGCCACGAAGTGTAATTGATGCTAGTCCGTGTAGTAACGATAACATAATTGATGCTAAAATTCCCGCTAACAGACCAAGCCAGACAGACCCTGTTATTGCTGCAAATGCTGCAGAGACAAAGGCTGCAGCTAAAAGTTTTCCTTCAAGGCCGATATCAAAAATACCTGCACGTTCAGAAAATAAGCCTGCCAAGCATACCAACAACAAAGGTGTCGCGAGGCGCAATGAGCTATCTAAAACCTGAAGTAGGGTTAAAAATTCAATCATTCTTTTGCCTTCCGAAGAGACATAAAAAAACTTTCAAGTGGCGCTCTCACCATTAAACTGAGGGCTCCTGTGAATAGTATTACTAAAGCTTGAATAACCACTATTAGTTCGCGGGGTATTTTGGTCCAAAGGGCTAATTCAGCACCACCTTGGTATAGAAAGCCAAATAATAAAGCAGCTAAAAGGACGCCTAAAGGATGACTTCGGCCCATTAGAGCGACTGCGATACCAATAAAACCTGCACCTTCTGTAAAATTCAAAATAAGTCGCTCGCTTTCGCCTTGTGTCGTATTAATTGCCATCATCCCACATAAAGCACCTGATATCATCATCGCTATCATTATTATTTTAACTGGTCTTACACCTGCATAGCGCGCTGCTGGTCCTGATTTTCCTAAAGCCCTAATTTCGTATCCTAGTGGAGAACGCCAAATCAGATACCAAACGGCTACACAGGCCAAAAGTGCAATAAAAAAACTAACATTTGCAGGAGCAGATCTAAACGCTTTTTCAAAACCAAACAAACTTGCTATGTCTTGGAAGGTCGGAAGATGAGTGCTTACGGGAAAGTTAGCGGATGCAGGATCCATGCTTCCCTTTGGTTTTAAAACATCAACCAAAAAGAAATTCAGCACGCCAGCTGCGATGAAATTAAACATAATTGTTGTAATTACAATGTGGCTGCCTCTTTTTGCTTGGAGATAAGCAGGTAAACCTGCCCAAATCATACCAAAAACGGCTGCTCCGATTGAAGCGCCAACGATAGCCAAGGTCCAGTGTGGCCATGGAATAAAAAGGCAAACCAGGGCTACTCCCAAGCCCCCAATCATAGCTTGACCTTCGCCCCCTATATTAAAAAGTGCCGCATGAAAGGCTACTGAAACCGCAAGACCAGTGAAAATAAAATTTGTAGTATAATATAGCATATAGCCCCAGCCTGCAGAACGGAGTAATGTCCCTTCAATCATAAGGTTAAGAGCTGCAATTGGGCTTTCACCAATGGCTATAATGAGCAATGCAGATAAAAAAGCTGCTAAAAACAAAGACAATAAGGGTACGATTATTATATCAACCCATTTCGGCATTATATCCATTTGCATGCTCCACCAAAGTCATTATACATCATTGAGCCGCTTTCTCAGAAACACCAGCCATCAAGAGCCCGAGTTCTTTTTCATTTGTATTGGCCGGTTGTCTCTCTCCCATAATCTCTCCATCAAACATGACAAGAACTCTATCTGACAGGGACAATATTTCATCCAATTCTACGGATATCAGCAAAATAGCTTTTCCTTGATCACGCAATGCAACAATTTGTTGATGTATGAATTCAATGGCACCTATATCAACTCCGCGTGTTGGTTGACCCACAAGCAGTAAATCTGGATTGCGTTCAATTTCACGAGCCAAAACTATTTTCTGTTGGTTCCCACCTGAAAAATTTTTTGCGGTAAGTTTTGGATTAGGGGGCCGAACGTCGAACCGTTTCATTTTTTCTTCGGTCTCTTTTCGGATTGCATTATTATCCATAAAAAATTTATTCGCTTGGTTGCTCTTTTCTCGGTGATAACCAAAAACCGCATTTTCCCATGCCATGAAGTCCATTATTAGGCCTTCACGTTGCCTATCTTCAGGAACATGTGCCATCCCCATTGCTCGCCTTGCTTGGCCATCGCCAGATACACTCGTTGATAAATCTATTTCCGATCCATTTAATTTAACAACACCTGTGGCAGCGCTATAGCCCCCCAAGACTTGTAAAAGCTCTGACTGACCATTGCCTGCTACACCAGCAATGCCAAGTATTTCTCCAGCTTTTACAGTCAGATTAATATTTTTTAACCTTTGCACGCCAAAATCATCGATCATACTTAGGTTTTGTACTTCAAGCACTGGCTTTGTGGGCTTTGCGGTCGTTTTGTCAACGCGAAGTAGAACTTTCCTCCCTACCATAAGTTCTGCTAAATCCTCAGGACTAGTATCATCAGTCTTTAAAGTGGCCGTCATTTCGCCCTGGCGCATTACGCTTACCGTGTCTGTGATATCCATTATTTCTCTGAGCTTATGGGTGATTAAAATAATGGTCTTACCTTCTTCTCTTAGCCGTTTGAGTATTCTGAAAAGCTGGTCCGCTTCAGCTGGTGTTAGAACACCTGTAGGTTCATCCAAAATTAAAATATTTGCTTGTCGGTAGAGAGCCTTAAGAATTTCTACTCTTTGCTGCATTCCAACTCCAATATCCTCAATAATAGCGTCAGGATCTACATTAAGCTCGTATTCGGAGGCCAATTCTGCAAGCTCGGTTCTGGCCTTGCTCAGAGATGGGGCTAAGAGAGCTCCACTCTCAGCACCGAGAACGATATTTTCAAGAACAGAGAAGTTTTCAACTAACTTAAAGTGTTGGAAAACCATCCCAATTCCTGCAGCTATTGCCGCTTGGCTATCGGGTATGGAAATTTTTTTACCATCAACAAAAATTTCCCCTGCGTCGGCCTTGTAGAACCCATACAAAATGGACATCAGGGTAGACTTACCAGCACCATTTTCTCCAATTATTCCATGGATTGTTCCAGGCATCACGCTGATATTAATATCTTTGTTTGCTTGAACAGGACCAAAGGATTTAGAGATTTGTCTTAATTCGATCGCTGGGTTTCTAGTCATTTATTTCTCAATTTAATATAAAAACCGCACCGAAAATGGCGCGGTTTTTAATAATATTTTCACACTTACTAGAATGAAATAGCTGGGCAAGTTTCATCGTCTGTATAGTTATGAACTGCCATAGATCCATTTGCTATTGAAGCTGCTGCTGCATCAACCGCAGATTTCATAGCGTCAGATACTAACGATGCGTTGTGTTCGTCTAAAGCATATCCCACTCCGCCGTTGGCTATACCCATTTGGAAATTGCCAGTTTCTAAATTTTCGCCAGCAGAAAAGGCCTCATAAACAGCATTATCAACTCGTTTCAGCATTGAAGTTAAAACTTTGCCTGGGTGTAGATAATTCTGATTTGCATCAACCCCAATGGATAAAATGCCTTCGTCGGCAGCTGTTTGTAAAACGCCCACACCTGTGCCGCCTGCGGCCGCATAAACCACATCTGCACCTTGGCTAATTTGGGCTTTTGTAAGCTCAGACCCTTTTACAGGATCGTTCCATGCAGCAGGCGTGGTTCCAGTCATGTTTGCTATAACAGTAGCATTAGGGTTTACTGCTTTTACACCCTGTGCGTAACCGCATCCAAAACGCCTAATAAGAGGTATATCCATACCCCCAACAAACCCAACAGTTCCTGTCTTTGAGGCTTGAGCTGCAAGCATTCCAACCAAATATGATCCTTCGTGCTCATTGAAGCCTATGCCTCTAACATTTGGTAAGCTTAACCAGTTTACGTCAATCACAGCAAACTTTGTATCTGGGTAATCTGGTGCAACCTTTCCAAGTGAGTCAGCGAATGCAAAACCAGCCATTACAATTGGGTTAGCGCCAGCTTCCGCGAATCGACGCAAGGCCTGTTCACGCTGCGCTTCATTTTGAAGTTCAATTTCTCTAAATGAACCACCTGTTTCATCTGCCCAGCGCTGTGCACCAGTAAAAGCAGACTCGTTAAAGGATTTGTCAAATTTTCCGCCAAGATCAAAAATAATAGCGGGTTCGGCTAAGGCTATACCTGCGCTCATGGTCAAACCAACTACGGTTGACAACATTTTGGTAACGATATTCATATAAATCTCCCGATTGTTAATCGATCCCTTCACGTTCCAGTGCTTACGGATCGTTAAATTATATTCACTCATTAAGACGCTTCAGTAAAAGCTGGTCAACAGCTTTTTTCTTAAATTAATTTAATTTTATAATAATTTAAAGCTGACCTAGATTTCTTTGGACAAGATTGATGCATTGTCTTTACTTCCATCAACAAAATCGTAGTAACTTTCTCTTCTACCTACCATTACATAGCCTAAATTCGAGTATAACTTATTCGCTGGATTATTTGATTCGGCCACCTCGAGAAAGCATTTTGCAGAACCCGCATTTTTAGCCTGTTTTTCAAACTTGCAAATTAGATATTTTGCTTTGCCCAGCCGACGAAAATTTGGATGAACAATGACGTTCAAGATTTCTGCTTCCTCGCCAAGAATCCGACCAATTAAAAAACCGTTTTCGACACAAAAATATCTAGTGGTTTCGCTTTCTAAAAGTTTTTTATATTCACTAGCTGTCCATGATCGAGTCATTAAACCTGACTTCAAATGCAAGTTAGCCATGTCATTGTGGTTCATTTTAGCAGCTGGGGTTCATTTTTTGCATTTGGTGAGGCGTCTGCAGGTTTTATGTAACATGGTGTTGGTGGTCTAAAATTTTGATTTTTTTCCTGCGTTAGCAAAGCAATATTCTTTAAAAGAGTTTCTGGCTCTGATTTGTAAATAAAAGTTTTATTCATTGATCCTACAAAATCTTCTGACGCAAATGTAGCGTTTTTTGGATTTGAACCGATATAGTAAAAGCCCTTATTGGCTGGCAGTATGGCAAGGTCATTTTCACTGCTTCCGTATAAAGTTGCTTCAAAACTGGATATGCCTATTGCAGGGATATTTAAACCGAAGGCCAAACCGCGGGCTGCTGAAACTGAAATGCGGATACCCGTAAAGTTCCCAGGTCCAGTACAAACTCCTATTCGATGAATGTCTTCCCAACTTAAGAAAGCTTCGTCCAAGATTTCGTTCAAAAGTGGAATAAGCCGCTCTGCTTGACCCTTGGACATACTCTCCACGGTAGTTTTTATGTTCTCTCTTCCACGGTAAAGCGCTGCGGCAATGTGTTTATCAGATGTATCAAAAACAATTACATTTTTACTAGACATCTACTGGGCGAACCTCAGTCACCTCTGGAATATAATGCCTTAGAAGATTTTCAATACCCATTTTAAGGGTCATCGTTGATGAAGGGCAACCTGCACATGCTCCTTTCATTTGGAGGTAAACTACGCCTCGATCAAAACCGTGGAAAGTGATATCACCACCGTCTTGAGCGACTGCAGGTCTCACGCGGCTATCTAAGAGTTCTTTGATTTGGCCAACAATCTGAGCATCTTCTTCAGATACCTCCGTGGAATGATCAGGTGCTGCAGCACCATTAATTGCTTCTTGGCCAGATTGAAAATGTTCCATTATTGCGCCAAGCAAAGCTGGTTTGGCATGATCCCAATCAACACTATCTTCTTTTGTAACAGTAACAAAATCACGACCTAAAAAAACGCCAGTAACCCCATCAACCCCAAATAGTTTTTGAGCAAGCGGAGATATGCTCGCATCCTCAGAGTTGGGAAAATCAGCAGTACCCTCTTCTAGGACTGTTTGTCCTGGTAAAAATTTTAACGTTGCCGGGTTTGGAGTAGATTCTGTCTGGATGAACATGGTTTTCCCCTATTTTACACTGTATATTATGCCAATTATGCTCAAAAACGTCAAGAGTTTAGAATCATTCTAAAAATTATCGTTGCCTATATTACAGTAAAAGTTTGCTGGTTATTTAAGTTATGGCTTCCAGTTGCTCTTTCGATAAATTTCCTGGAACAATTGTAACTGGTATTGGAAATGATCCTGAACTTTTAGATAATTGAGAAACTAGCGGACCTGGACCACTATTATCAGTTCCTGCACCTAAAACAAGAATACCAACCTCAGGGTCATCTTTTACATAGCTTAGTATTTCTTTTACCGGTTCGCCTTCGCGTATAATTAGCTCGGGATTGATTTTATTGCTATCGCGCATCCATTTTGCAAAAACATCAAAATGGGCTTGTATCCTTTCACGAGCTTCTTCTCTCATTAAATCGCCCACTCCAATCCAATGATTAAACTCTTCTGGAGGAATTATTGAAATTATTGCTACCCCACCACCGGTTTTCATTGCTCTCATAGCCGCGAAACGCATTGCACATAAACATTCGCGACTGTCGTCAAGTACAACTAAAAATTTGCGCATTTGAAACTCAATTTTTATCTCATGCCTATAATATCAAACGTTTTCTGTAGTATTGGTTCAGCTATAGATTTAGCTTTGCTGGCACCATTATCTAATATTTTGTCTAACTCTGGGATATCTTTCATTATCAGGTTCATTTTATTGGAAATTGGTGACAAAACCTCGGTTGCTCGTTCTACCAGCATCGGTTTGAAATCGGAAAATTGCCTACCACCAACGTCTCTCAAGACGCTTTCAATGCTTTCATCCGCAAGTGCAGCATATATTGACACTAAATTCTGTGCTTCCGCTCTGCCTTCTAAACCTTCTGGTTCAGAGGGCAGAGCGTGCTGATCGGTTTTAGCTTTCCTAATTTTATTTGCAATCATATCAGCATCGTCAGTCATATTTATCCGACTCAAATCAGAAGGATCAGATTTTGACATTTTCTTGGTACCATCGCGCAGACTCATTACTCTTGCTGCTGGTCCGCCAATAACAGGCTCGGTTACTGGAAAAAAATTTACCTCATAATCATGATTGAATTTTATTGCGATATCTCTTGTCAGTTCCAAATGTTGTTTCTGGTCATCTCCTACGGGGACATGGGTTGCATGATAAGCTAGAATATCAGCCGCCATTAGAGCAGGATAACCAAATAGTCCAAGAGATGCATTCTGAGCATTCTTTCCAGCTTTATCTTTAAATTGCGTCATTCGTTGCATCCAGCCCATGCGCGCTACGCAATTAAAAACCCAACCGAGCTGAGCATGCTCGGGGACAGCGGATTGAGTAAATAAAGTCGACTTACTTGGATCGAGTCCAGATGCAATAAAGAATGCGGCTAACTCTCTAGTATTTTGTCGTAGTACTTTTGGATTTTGCCACACGGTAATAGCATGAAGGTCAACCACACAATATATCGTTTCGTAATCGTCGTCTTGCATCTGAACAAATCTTTTGATTGCACCCAGATAGTTTCCTAGCGTCAAACCACCAGAAGGCTGAACCCCTGAAAAAACGCGCTTTTTGAATTGGCCGACTGAATCATTTTGCAGCACGCTATCCATTTATAATTCTCCGTCTGGATTTTCTCTCTCAAATCGCTTACCTGTGTCGGTAAATTTGGTCAAGCTAAGGAATTTTTCTTGTCAGACTATAACAGATCCCCAATTGTTAATCCAATTCCTACTTCTATTTTACTGATTTTTTTTGGCATAATTCTGGTTGAAGCCTTCCTTATTTTTGGTTTTGGTGGGCCACTTGGAAAAACTGAGACCACCATTGAACGGCTGACTTTAGTACAAAATTATGGCGTTCCTCCTAATCTTGCGACTTGGATGTTTGAAACAGGTAATTTCTCAATTGATTATGTATCGAGATTTATAGTTTATCCGTTTATCAATTTATCAGGTCTTTCAGTTGTTTTTGCTGCAGTTTTGTTATTGGCTTTGGGAAAAATGGTTGGTGAATTTTTTTCGTCATTTTCTGTAATTTTAATTTGGTTATTAAGTACATTTTTTGCTGCTTTTTTTTATTCTATATCAGCAACCGATGAGCAAATTTTGGTAGGATCCTTTCCTGGAGTTTATGGCTTTGTCGGGGCTTATACCTTTGTTTCTTGGATTACATTGCGATTAGCAGAAAAGAAAAATCAATCGCAGGCTTTTGCATTGATAGTAACATTAATGAGTGTGCAATTACTTTTCAGTTTTTTATTTGGAACTGGAGAACTATGGATAGCTGATTTCGCAGGATTTGTGATAGGTTTTGTTCTATCATTTTTTTTGAGTCCAGGCGGGATAAAGACTGTACTTTCTATTCTAAAAAACTAACCCTTTTTTATTGAAGCTCTAAGTTCTTTTAAATTAATTCCGCCTAGGAAAACAACCGTCGCCGTGTAAGTTACCACTCCTAGCAGAATTAAAAATATAGCAAAAATTATTCTCTCTAAAATCGAAGAGACATCATTTTTGAGAAGGAAGTTTGCTCCCCATAAAAATAATCCCATGATGAAAGAGGATAAAATAATAAGCAAAAATTTTGATTTTGAAAGTTTAGTAAGTTGGCCAATCGCCCCAATATTCTTTATACCAAGAACCAATAAGATAATCATAGCCCAAGCAGAGATTGTGGTTGCAATAGGTGCGGCAATCCATCCGTAAAAAGGCATTAAACCAATCGCAATTATCGAATTTACTATCATTGATAAAACCGCAAATTTGAAAGGAGTTTTTGTATCACCCCGAGCAAAGTAGAGAGGTTGATAGATTTTTTGTAAGACAAATGCTGGTAATCCAAGAGCATAAATGGATGTGGCCAGGGCCATGGCGATAGCATCATTAGTACTCGTTTGGCCATGCTGAAAAAGTGCTGATATCAAAGGTAAAGGAATGATAAACAACGCTAAGGTTGCTGGAATAGTCAGAGCCATGCTTGTCGTAAATGCATTATTAAACGCTGAGCGAGCTCCTTTCTCATCTTTACTTGCGATCCTGCGGGATAATTCTGGAAGCAATACTATACCGATTGCAATTCCCACGACGCCCAGAGGTAACTGGTATAATCGATCAGCACCATACAGCCAACTTATGGCGCCTGTTTCTTGGCTCGAAACAAACTGGCCAACTAGCAAATTGATTTGTAAAACTCCATTGGCAAGGGCGCTAGGGATAGCCACTCTTACCAATATTCGCATATCGTCTGATAACCTTGGTCTGCTAGGTTTTATTTTAAAACCTGCTTTTTCGGCGGCTCTCCATAAAAGTGCTAACTGTAAAATGCCAGCAAATGGTACTGAGTAAATTAGTATTGTCATTGTTGGCCATTCAAAAAAGAATGATATGCACAATCCTAAAATGATAGTTATATTAAGCAGGACTGGAGCTGCTGCTGCTGCTGCGAAATAGCCTAATGCGTTTAAAACTCCGGATAGAAGAGCTGCAAGTGAAATTAATAAAATATAAGGAAACATGATCCGGCCGAAAGCAACAGTAAGATCGAACCGCTCGTCTCCAACAAAACCATTGGCTATAGCCCAGATTAATGCGGGCATAAATATAATTGCCAGAGTTGTGAGTATTAACAGTATAAATGCCAAACCACCCAAGGCTTCATTTGCAAAAGCTGAAGCATTTTCGTTTTTCTCATATTTTTTTGAAATTAATGGTACAAAAGCAGAGTTGAAAGCGCCTTCAGCAAAGAATCTTCTAAACATATTCGGCAGTCTAAAAGCAGCAAAAAAAGCATCGAGAAGTGGACCTGCGCCTATCAAAGAAAATAATAAAATTTCTCGAACCATGCCTAAGACCCGGCTGACCAAAGTCCAAAAGCCAACTGTTAAAAAACCAGATATAACGCGTATGGGTTTCAAGATTCTGCCCGTTCCACTCCAAGCGTAATTGCCTGTCGTAAGTTTTGTTCAAGTTTTTTCTGTTTACTTTCACTGTGAAATTTCAAACCAAACATGTCTTTCACATAAAAACTATCCACAACTTGCTCGCCGTAGGTTGCTATAACTGCAGACGCTATATACACATTCATGTTGGCTAAAGTTCTGGTCAGATCAAAAAGTAAACCGGGTCTATCCCTCGTGTCCACTTCAATAATTGTATAAATTTCTGATCCTTCATTATCGAAGGTTATAGAAGTTGGAACTTTGAAAGCCTTTTCCCTTTTCTTGAATTTGTCTCGTTCTTTAATAGCTTCTCGTGGGATAACCTCACCACTAAGTGTTTTTTCGATCATCCGTCGGAGACGAGAAAACCTAGCCTGATTATATGGTGAGCCGTCTCCATCTTGTATCCAGAATGCAGCTGTAGCAAACCCATCCTTTGATGTATATGATCTCGCATCAACAACGTTTGCCCCCACCAATGCGAGAGCACCTGCTAGGCGAGAAAATATTCCAGGATGGTCTGATAGAGCAAAACAAATTCTAGTAGCATCTCTGTCTGTATCAGGGGTAAGTTCTATTTTAATTTCATCCGCTCCGAGATTTCTGAGCAATTTTGCAAAAGCAAATTGGGCATCTACTTGGAAACCTTGCCAATAAGGAGGATAATGCCTTCCGGTTTCAATCTTTATGTCTTTATTATCCCATTCAGACAGTTTCTCTCGAAGAGCTTTTTTCGCTTCAGTCATGCGGTTTTCTCTGTTTAAAGCTTCAGCACCTTGTTCCAAAATTGCTTTCGTTTCAGCATATAATTGTCGAATAAGGGTGGCTTTCCAGTTGTTCCAGGTATCTGGTCCTACACTTCGAACGTCGCAAACAGTTAGAACTGTTAATAGGTTTAACCTTTTGACACTTTGAACTGCCTTGGCAAAATCACGCACTGTACGAGGGTCTGATATATCTCGCTTTTGTGCCATGTCAGACATTAACAAATGATATCTTACAAGCCATTCTACTGTCTCTGTTTCCTGTTTGTTAAGACCTAAACGCGGTGAAACTTGCTTGGCGATTTTGGCCCCTAAGATTGAATGATCATCAGAGCGCCCTTTTCCAATATCATGCAGTAATAAAGCTATATAAATAACCTTTCGGTTGACCCCGTCTTTTAAAATGGAGCTGGCAATTGGTAACTCTTCTACCAGCTCGCTTTTTTCAATTTGAGCTAGTGTCTTTAAACATTGGATTGTATGCTCATCAACGGTGTAGCTGTGGTACATATTAAATTGCATCATGGCTACTATGGGCTCAAATTCGGGAATAAACTTTGCGAGAAACCCTAACTCATTCATTCTTCGAAGAGCTCTCTCTGGATTTCCGTGCTTGAGCAGTAACTCTAGAAAAATTTGCTGAGCTTCCGTCGAGGCTCTAAACTCATTGTTCACCATAGCTAAGTTTGCAGACACTAACCTCATCGCGTTTGGATGAATTAATAGTCCTGTTCGAAGTGCCTCGGAAAATAGCTTCAATAAATTTATTGGATTAGTCAAAAATTCTTTTTCAGACTTAATTGCTAGTCTGTTGTGTATAACAATATAGTCGTTATCTATCTTTGGCTTTCTTTTGAAAATGCGCTCTAGAAGCGGTTCATCCTTTGCATGAACCGCTTCTAGTGAGGTTAAGAAAATTCTGGTCAAATCTCCAACTCGTGTTGCATGCCTAAAATAATCTTGCATAAATATTTCTACAGCACGCTGATCTCGAGAGTCGTGATAACCCATTGCTGATGCGACCTCTACCTGAAGATCAAAGCTTAATTGTTCTATAGCTCTGTCTGCCAAGTGGTGCATTTGGCATCGAACTGCCCATAAAAATTCTTCGGCCTGCTCAAATTGAAGATATTCATCTGATCTGAAAACATTTAGGTCGACTAAATCACTGATATTTTGGGTTTGATAAACATACTTTGCTATCCAATAAAGAGATTGCAGGTCTCGTAACCCGCCTTTACCTTCTTTGACGTTTGGTTCGACCATGTACCTCTGACCATGTTTTTCATGTCGATTTTCACGTTCTTTTAATTTTGCAGAAATGAAATCTTTTGCGGTTCCACTGAATAAATTTTTCCATAATTTATCATTTAGTTGAGAGGCTAGATTGATATCTCCACATACAAAACGATGCTCAAGCATAGCTGTTCTAATTGTATAATCTTCACTACCAAGGCGTAAACAATCTTTAATGGAGCGGGAGGAATGTCCAACTTTCAGTTTAAGATCCCAGAGAAGATAGAGGACAGTTTCAATAACATTTTCTGACCAAGGAGCCATTTTATATGGAGTCAAAAAGAGTAAATCCACATCTGAAAATGGAGCCATTTCACGTCTTCCATATCCTCCCACGGATATGATTGACAGTTTCTCTGCCTCTGTTGGATTATGTGATGGAAATTGAATTTCTGTCGCAAATTTCCATGCGGAAGTTACCAGACAATCAGTTAAAAAAGCATAGCTACTAATGGCTTTCCTTGCTTTTAAAGGGTTTTTGCGCAGTTCAAATGAAATTCTATCAAAGCCCTTGGATTTTAACTCTTTTAGTAAGCTTACTAATTTCCCTCTTTCACCGACTTTTAAGCTAAAAAAATCATTTACCTTACTTTGATCAAAAATTTGACTGGATTCGCAGATCAAATCTTCATCATTATACGCCGGTTTATCTTTGCCGCTTTTAATTGGATCAGAATCTAAAGAATCGGGGAGCTGGGTCAATTATATATACCTGCTTATCTCTTACTTCTGCTATGGCTAAACCACGTTCATTAGTTCGATCCTTTAAAAATCGAAATATACCGTCCACACCCTCAAATCCAGCGGACTGAGTTAAACCTTTTGAGGTTAATGCATGTGGCCTTCCAGTTTGAACTAATGCCCCGATAGCGGCTATACCATCGAAGGCCAATCCAGCAAGTTGATGGGGTTTTTGATTATAGAGAGTTTCATAACGCCGAGAGAAATTTTTACGAACAGTTTCATCTGGTAAGGTAAACCAGCCCCCCTGAAGACCTTTCAAGCGAAGTGTTTGTTGGGGTATATCCCAGCGAGAAATTCCAGCGAATTGAACTTTTTCTATGTTAATTCCTGTTTCTGGAAGCATTTGTCCTAAAAGAGGTAGAGCGCCTGCTGAGTTTGATGTCAAAAGAAGTAAATCCGCATCTTCAACTTCGATGGATGCACGCGCCAAAGGAACAGCATTAACAATGCCCTTTTGTGTAAACTCAAAAGGCTGCGTATTGACAACTTGGACATTCGATTTTTTTGCAGAAGTTTCAAGAGCAGTTCTTCCAAATTTACCTTCTATATTATCAGGATATAAAATAACTGCCCGTGTTTTACCTTTTGATGCGGCATATTTAAGTAATCTATTCGAGGTGTTCTGGAATGTTTTACCTAAAATAAATACGTTCCCACCAGCAACAGACGTATTGTTGGAAAAACTCAACACGTTTATTCCTTGATCAGCCACCGCCATGCCAGCAGCATTTGCCGACTCTGCAAATAGCGGTCCTAGAATAATCTTGGCGCCATCATCGACGGCTTTTCGAGCTTGGATAGCAGCTTGTTCTGGATTGCCTGCAGTGTCATAAATTCGAAGATGAATTTGGACATGCTTCATTTCTCCAACAGCCATGAGGGTAGCATTTTCTAAGCTTGCTGATACGGCTCGTGTTTTCGGATGAGACTTTGGTAAAAGTAAAGCAACCTGAACTGGTTTTTTAACGTCAATGTTTAGACCCGTATAAGTTTCACGTTGCTGAGGAGCGCACGATGAAATTACAATAGTTAAAATTATAACACTTATTAATTTTAACTGCTTGCTTACTGAAATTATTCTGGCAATCATAATGTTACGTCCTCAAAATTTTGAGTTAATTAAAATTTTCAACTAAAAAGTGTCTAATGGTCAATTACAAATCAATCAAGTTATCGCCTGGATTATATTTTGTTTCTACACCTATCGGAACGGCACGAGATATAACGTTGAGAGCACTGGATATACTTGCCAGTGTGGATGTTTTGGCTGCTGAGGACACTAGAACTTTAAAAAAGTTATTAGAAATTCATGGGATTCAACTGAAAAATAGAACGTTGATTTCTTATCATGATCATAACGGTAGTAAAATCCGACCCAAGATTCTCGATTACTTGGAGCAAGGTAAATCCATTGCTTATGCATCAGAAGCCGGAACCCCTCTAATTGCCGACCCTGGTTTTTCACTGCTGTCAGAGGTAATAAATTCGGGGAAAAACGTCACGAGTGCGCCAGGCCCGTGTGCATTAATTGCGGCTTTGACGATCGGCGGGCTTTCAACGGACAAGTTTTATTTTGAAGGTTTTCTACCAAACAATAAAAATCAAAGGGAATTAAAACTACGGAACCTAAATCGGTACAGTGGGACCTTGGTCTTTTATGAATCTCCTAAAAGATTAACAGATACTTTAGAGATGGCGTTGGAAATTTTTGGTGAAAAAAGGCTCGGAGTTGTTTGTCGTGAAATCACTAAGAAATTTGAGGATGCCAAGCGTGGAAATTTAAAGGAACTTTCAGAATTTTATAGAAATCACAAAGTTAAGGGTGAAATTGTTATTCTAATTGATGGCGTGAAAGATGCTGCAGGCGGCCTTGATATTGACCGGACTAAAATAGAGACACATTTGAAGGAAGCGATGAGGTCTATGTCCGTGAGAGACTCTGCAGAAACTGTTTCAATAGCACTGAATTTACCTCGAAGAGACGTCTACCAGTTAGCACTTCAAATAAAGAATAGTCGTGACTAATTTGTTTACCTTCTTCAGTTGGAATGTTAAAAGTTTGTGATTTGATTAATTAAAGCGAGACGAGATCTTTTGATGAAAATTGCATTTCAAATGGACCCCATAGAAGATGTCGATATTGATGCTGATAGTACGTTTCGTCTGGCTGAAGAAGCACAGTCTAGGGGTCACGATTTATATGTCTACAATCCTAATAGTTTGGCCTTTAATCAGGGCAAAATCGTAGCCAAAGTACGCTCTATAACCTTGAAACGAAAAATTGGGGACCACGTAACCTTTGGTGATCAAGAAATTAAAGAACTAAGTGAGTTCCACGTAATCTGGTTAAGACAAGATCCGCCGTTTGATATGGGATATATTACCACTACACATTTGTTAGACATGGTTGGCCAAGAAACTTTGATTGTTAATAATCCGTTTTGGGTCAGGAATTTACCTGAAAAATTATTAGTTCTCGAATTTCCAGAACTAATACCCAATACTTTAATAACTCGCGATTTAGAGGAAATTAAAGAATAAACGCATCATTTTGGTTGATGGTGAGCCGGTTGGCGCGATTAATCGTGTGCCACTAGCTGGTGAAACAAGATCAAATATGCACGTTGGTGGACAAGCTCAACCTGTAAAATTAACTGAACGCGATAGAGAAATCTGCAAAGTGATTGGACCTATATTGAAAAATAAGGGACAGATTTTTGTTGGTATAGATGTAATAGGTAAATATTTAACCGAAATAAATGTGACTTCACCAACAGGAATACAAGAACTTGAACGTTTTAATCAAATTAATGTTGCAGAAATTATTTGGCAAACATTAGAAGAGAAATTTAAAAATTGACTAAGTGCCAAATAGGCTATGTGACAATTCTTCGTGTGTTATGATTTATCGTTTGGAGCCCAAATAGATTATCTAATGCGACAGCTAATACTTTGATCCAACCGCAACAAAGCAAAAGTGATCCAAGATAGCTTTACTAGCGTACCACTTTATAAATTTGGGTATTTTATGCTCAACAGCATGTTTAGGGGTGATCAAAATGGCTTTAGACAATTCAGATATGTCACTTACCAGGAAAGCGGTTAAGGCGGAACTACTTGATGCTGAAACTGAACTTCAGTTGGCTTATGCTTGGAGAGACTCTAGAGATGAAGCTGCCTTGCATCGTTTAATCACTGCTTACATGCGGTTAGCTATATCGATGGCGGCAAAGTTTAAGCGCTACGGTGCTCCAATGAACGATTTGGTTCAAGAGGCTGGCTTAGGTTTGATGAAGGCTGCAGATAAATTTGATCCTGATAGAGGTGTGCGGTTTTCCACATATGCTGTTTGGTGGATAAAAGCCAGCGTTCAGGATTATGTGATGCGGAATTGGTCGATGGTTCGAACTGGATCCACCAGCAGTCAAAAATCACTATTTTTCAATATGCGAAGAGTGCAAGCGCAGCTTGAGCGAGAAGCTCAACAAACTGGCGAGAATTTAGATAAGCATCAGCTGAATCAATTGATTGCTACTGAAGTAGGTGTGCCACTAAGCGATGTAGAAATGATGGATGGTCGTTTGTCGGGTTCAGATTTTTCATTGAACGCAACACAAGCTAGCGACGAAGAAGGACGCGAGTGGATTGAAACTTTGGAAGATGAAAATGCACGCGCTGACTTAACAGTTGAGGAAGAGCACGATCAAAAAAGACTGGCTAATTGGTTGGGCGTAGCTATGGAAGCGCTGAACGATAGAGAACAATTCATTGTCCGTGAAAGAAAATTAATTGATAGTCCAAGGACTTTGGAGAGCTTGGGCGCTGAATTAGGCCTTTCAAAAGAGCGTGAAGTTAGGAATTTTCTATAAATCACACTAATTTAATCAATCTAATTCTACGGGTTGCATGTTAGAACTATAAAGCACTAAAGTTCTGGTACTATAAATACGAGATTTTAGATGCTTAATGGTAAAAAAGTCATAGTAATTATAACTGGTGGAATAGCCGCTTATAAATCTCTTGAATTGGTTCGGAAGCTGACTCAAAAAGGTGTAAAAGTCATTCCAGTCATGACCAAAGCTGCTGAAAACTTTGTTACGCCTATGGCAGTTTCTGCACTCGCCCAAGAAAGAGTTTTTAATAATTTGTTTGATTTGACCGATGAAGCTGAAATGGGTCACATAGAATTGTCCCGTAGCGCTGATTTAATTGTAGTTGCTCCGGCTAGTGCTGATTTTATCGCCAAAGCAGCAACTGGCCAAGCAAATGACCTAGCTAGTACTCTTATATTAGCCACTGATACGAATGTTTTAATGGCACCTGCTATGAATGTCCGTATGTGGGAAAATGCTATAACGCAAAAAAATATACACACCTTGAATGAGATCGGAATTAAATTTGCAGGTCCGAATGAAGGTGATATGGCATGTGGAGAATTTGGCTACGGAAGAATGGCTGAAGTTGATGAAATTCTGGAAAATATAGAACTTCATTTTGGTAATAAAAAGTTAAAAGGTAGGCATTTTATAGTTACGTCTGGTCCTACTAGAGAGCCAATAGACCCAGTTCGATTTATAGGTAATAGATCGTCCGGAAAGCAAGGAACAGCGATAGCAGAGGCACTTATTCAAAAGGGTGCAAAGGTTACGTTTGTATCTGGCCCTGTTGAAATAAGTCCGCCATTTGGCTCAAAAGTAATCAAAGTAGAAACAGCGGATCAGATGTATGAAGCCGTTCATTCTGCGCTTCCTGCTGATGGAGCATTTTTTACAGCTGCTGTTGCGGATTGGAAAGTTATAAAAACCAAAAATCAGAAATTAAAAAAACAAAATGGTATGATTCCAACTTTTGATTTATCAGAAACCGAAGATATTTTAGCATCTGTCTCAAAGCTGAAAAAAAATAGGCCAAAAATGGTTATCGGTTTTGCAGCTGAAACAGACAATATCTTAATAAATGCAAAATCAAAGTTAAAGAAAAAAGGCTGTGATTTTATTGTTGCTAATGATGTTTCCTTAGGTACCCAAACTATGGGGGGAGATGAAAATACAGCCATACTTGTTAGTGAAGAAATATCTGAGCAATTACCGACTATGTCAAAGCGCGCATTGGCCGAAACTTTAGTTGAAAAGATTAGTCAATCTTTTGAGGAAATGGATGCTTAAAGTTGGTGTTACTTGGACAAAAGAAGCTGATCAAGATTTGGGCCTACCAAACTTTGAGAGCGAGGGAGCAGCTGGTGCTGATTTAAGAGCTAATTTTAGCAAAGAGGATAGGTCAATAGGAGTGTCTTTAGCTCCTATGCAAAGAGTATTAGTACCTACCGGACTGTGCCTGGAAATACCTAGTGGCTTTGAGGGTCAGTTAAGACCTCGTTCTGGCCTAGCTTTAAAATATGGTCTGACTTTGTTAAATTCGCCCGGTACAATTGATAGTGATTATCGGGGCCCAGTCGGTGTAATCATTGTAAATATAAGTGACGCGGAATTCTTAATCACGCACGGTATGCGAATTGCACAAATAGTTTTTGCTCCAACTTTGAAAGCCCAGTTCCAAGTTTCAAAAAACTTGAGCCAAACAGCCAGAAATACTGGTGGTTTTGGGTCAACAGGAACAAAATGATAGTAGCCATTCTTTCATTTATTATCTTTGCTTGGTTTCTCACTGGGTACTTGGGTATGAGCCGAAATACCCGCCTAGGCATTGTTTTTGCAATGTTTTTAAGCATCCTCTTGTCTCTTTTGGTGCTTGCTGAAACAAATTCCTTTTCAATTACAATGGGTGGTTGGGCCCCTTGGGCAACAATTTCTTTCCTCGTGGGTTTGGTATTTTTATTTCAACTTTTTATAAAAATTTTAAAAAACAAATCCAAAGACCATAAATCAAATGATAATGAAAAAAATGACGAATTTTCTGAGCATGAACTTGAGCGTTATTCCAGACACATTATACTGAAAGAAATTGGGGGGCTTGGACAGCGTCGAATAAAAGACTCCAGTGTTTTAATTTTAGGAGTAGGGGGCCTAGGATCTCCCGTCATCCAGTATCTGGCAGCTTCAGGAGTCGGAACAATTGGAATTATTGATGATGATAAAGTTAGTTTATCAAATTTACAAAGGCAGGTTATTTATCCCACGGAACAACTTGGAGAACAAAAAGTTTTTTCAGCAACGGAAGCAATATATAAACTGAATAGTAATGTTAATGTACGGCCCTATAATAGGCGCCTTAATGCAGAAATAGCTGAAGAAATTTTTTCAGAATATGATGTTATTGTGGATGGAACTGACAATTTTGAAACACGATACATTGCCAATGCAGCTGCGACAAAAACAAATAAACCACTAGTATCTGGAGCATTAAGCCAATGGGAAGGTCAAGTTTCTGTATTTGCGCCCCATCAAGGCGGTCCCTGCTACGCTTGCGTTTTTCCTAAACCACCTAAGGAAGGCGCAGTGCTGACATGTGCTGAGGGTGGGGTTTTTTCTCCGTTACCTGGTGTTATTGGTTCTTTTATGGCTGTTGAAACTTTAAAAATATTAACTCAGTCAGGTTCCACCTTATTGGGCCAAATGTTTATATATGACAGTTTAAATGGAGAAACGCGTAAAATAAAAACAGACCGAAGCATAAATTGTCCAGTTTGCTCTGATTGAAGAAATTAAAATGTTTTTTGATAATCCCTTACTAAAAAATTGGAATACTCCTTACAAAATTGCGCCATTTGATGAAATTAAAGATGATCATTTTTCTGAAGCTTTAGAAAAAGCTCTTGCGGAAGAGCTTAGAGAAATTCAAGCAATAAGTGATAATCCCAACCCAGCAACTTTCACAAACACTATTCTGGCAATTTTGAAGTCAGGCAAATTGCTGAATAGGGTCCTTTCCGTTTTTTATACTTTAGTTAGTGCAGACGCTAATGAGCAGCGCGAAAAGTTGATGATGGAGTTTTCTCCAAAGTTAGCTGTCCACTCATCTACAATAACATCTAATGAGAAGCTATTTAATCGAATCCAGGATTTATTTAATCGAATTGATTCTTTGAATTTAAGCGCTGAAGAAAAACGGCTCTTAGAAAAAATACACCAAGATTTTGTTAGAGCGGGTGCAGCACTTTCAGATAAAAACAAAGAGGCAATGAAGGAAATACAGGAACGGCTATCTACTCTCGGTACTAAATTTTCACAAAATTTATTGGCTGATGAAAGATCTTGGTTTCTCGAACTAGAAGAAAAAGACGAGGCTTGTTTACCTGATTTTTTAATTAAAGCTGCTCAAAAAGCAGCAGAAGAAAAAGGAGTAAGCAAACCTATTATCAATTTGTCTAGATCATTAATTATTCCATTTCTGCAATTTTCACCTAATCGTGAACTTAGAAAAAAAGCCCAAGAGGCGTGGGCATCCCGAGGCGAGCATGGAGAAGAAACTGATAATAGGCCAATTGCTCGAGAGACATTAGCATTAAGAAGACAGATGGCTAATCTTCTTGGGTATACGAATTTTGCTGAATTTAAGTTGGAAACCGAAATGGCAAAAAAGCCAGAAAATGTTGAAGGCTTGCTACTACAAGTTTGGAAATATGCGAAGGAACGAGCTCAAAAAGATCAAAATATTCTAGCTGAATACATGACAAATGATGGTATTAGTGATGATTTTTATCCTTGGGATTGGCTATACTATTCGGAAAAAAGAAGGCAAAAAGAACATGATCTAAATGAAGAAGAAGTGAAGTCGTATTTTTCTTTAGACCAAATGGTCGAGGCTGCATTTTATTGTGCTAATAAGTTATTTGGTCTTTCATTTCAGCCCGTGAGTTTACCTCTTTATCACAAAGACTGTAAAGCTTGGGAAGTAACAAAAAATGGGGAGAAAATTGCACTATTTATTGGTGATTATTTTGCAAGATCCTCGAAAAGATCTGGTGCATGGTGTAGTGCATTCCAATCACAAGCCAAATTTCCTGTCTCTCAAAAACCAATTGTTTTAAATGTATGTAATTTTGCAAAAGGATCTCCAACTCTACTATCTTTTGATGACGCTCGAACTTTGTTTCACGAGTTTGGGCACGCACTTCACCAGATATTATCAAACGTCACGTATGAGCCTCTTTCAGGGACTTCTGTTTCACGGGATTTTGTTGAGTTGCCCAGTCAACTATTTGAACACTGGCTGACAGTACCAGAAGTTTTGAAGCGTTTTGCGGTTCACTATAAAACAAAATCACCAATTTCAGAAAAATTGATGGAAAGACTTATCGGTGCTTCAAACTACGATATGGGTTATCAAACAGTTGAGTATACATCCAGCGCATTGGTCGATCTATATTTTCATCTGGAAGATACTGAAAAAGATGTCATGGAACTTCAAAACGAAATTTTGAGTAAAATAGGTTTACCTGAAGCTATTAAAATGAGACATGCAACACCACACTTTGCTCATGTGTTTTCGGGTGGTTACTACGCCGCTGCTTACTACAGCTATATGTGGTCGGAAGTGATGGATGCAGATGCCTTTTCGGCTTTCGAAGAATTGGATAATCCTTTTGATGCCAATTTAGCAAAAAGCTTGGAGGATAATATTCTGTCTAAAGGGAACAGCTTAGATCCTGAAATCGCCTATAAGCGGTTTCGCGGTAGTTTACCCAAAGTAGATGCGCTTTTAAGAGGTAGAGGGCTAATCTGATAAAATAAATTTGATATAATTTAAATTTTTTTTGATAGGATAGTTGACTCTCACATGTTCCGTACATAGATACCGCTCGTTAGCACTCACGCATGTTGAGTGATAACGGCTCAATAAGAGCATAACGTAACTAAATGAAGGAGCCTTAAGATGGCATTAAAACCACTTCATGACCGTGTCCTTGTTCGCCGCGTTGAAAGCGACGAAAAAACATCAGGCGGATTGATTATACCTGACAGCGCCAAAGAAAAGCCTGCCGAAGGTGTAATTGTTGCCGCTGGAGAAGGTGCCCGTAAGGATAGCGGTGAACTAATTGCTATGTCAGTTAGTGAAGGTGATAAGATTCTATTCGGAAAATGGTCTGGAACAGAAGTGACTATTGATGGAGAAGAACTTCTCATAATGAAAGAAAGCGATATTTTAGGCATTTTGTCTTAATCGCTAATTATTAATTTTAACAAATAGACGAGGATAAGCACAATGGCTGCTAAGGACGTCAGATTTAGCACAGATGCTCGCGACCGAATGTTAAAAGGCGTGAACACTCTTGCAGACGCAGTAAAAGTAACGTTGGGACCGAAAGGCCGAAACGTAGTATTAGATAAATCATTTGGTGCACCGCGCATTACTAAGGACGGTGTTACAGTAGCAAAAGAGATCGAGCTTGAAGATAAGCTTGAAAACATGGGCGCTCAAATGGTCAAAGAGGTTGCTAGCCGAACAAATGATGAGGCTGGTGATGGAACAACAACTGCAACTGTTTTGGCTCAAGCGATCGTACGCGAAGGTCTCAAGCAAGTTGCCGCTGGCCTAAATCCAATGGATTTAAAAAGAGGAATAGATTTAGCGACGTCAAAAGTTGTTGAAGATATTCGTAAGATGTCTCGGGATGTTAAGGACAGTGACGAGGTGGCTCAGGTTGGAACTATTTCTGCTAACGGTGAGGCCGAAATTGGCCAGCAAATCGCTGATGCTATGCAGAAAGTAGGAAATGAGGGCGTTATTACAGTAGAAGAGAACAAAGGCTTGGAAACTGAAACTGACGTTGTTGAGGGTATGCAGTTTGATCGCGGATATCTTTCACCTTATTTCGTTACTAATGCTGACAAAATGACTTCTGAACTAGAAGATTGCATGATACTTCTTCACGAGAAGAAACTTTCATCGCTTCAACCAATGGTTCCATTACTTGAGTCAGTCATTCAATCTCAAAAGCCGTTATTGATCATTGCTGAAGATGTAGAAGGCGAAGCTTTGGCAACATTAGTTGTTAACAAGCTAAGAGGTGGACTGAAGATTGCGGCTGTCAAAGCTCCTGGATTTGGAGATAGACGTAAAGCCATGTTGCAAGACATCGCTATACTTACTGGTGGGCAAGTTATTTCTGAAGATTTAGGGATGAAGCTTGAAAGCGTAACAATGGATATGCTTGGTACCGCTAAGAAAGTGCAGATCACCAAAGATGAGACAACTATCGTTGACGGTGCAGGTGCAAAAGCTGAAATAGAGGCTCGTGTTGCTCAGATCCGCAGTCAAATCGAAGAAACTTCGTCTGACTACGATCGTGAAAAGTTGCAAGAACGTGTTGCTAAATTAGCTGGTGGTGTGGCAGTTATTCGCGTTGGTGGTATGACCGAAGTCGAGGTTAAAGAGCGTAAAGATCGCGTTGATGACGCTTTGAATGCTACACGAGCTGCGGTTCAGGAAGGTATTGTAGTTGGTGGGGGCGTTGCTCTCGTTCAAGCTGGTAAATCCTTAGAAAAGCTTAAAGGTGGAAATCCAGATCAGGATGCTGGTATTGCGATAGTACGCCGCGCAATCGAAGCACCTCTTCGTCAGATTGCTGAAAACGCTGGTGTGGACGGTGCAGTAGTCGCTGGAAAAGTCCGTGAAAGCAAAGACACATCTTTTGGCTTTAATGCACAAACAGAGGAATATGGTGATATGTTCAAGTACGGTGTTATCGATCCGGCTAAAGTTACTAGAACAGCCATGGAAGACGCTTCTTCTGTTGCAGGCTTGTTAATCACAACTGAAGCTATGGTTGCTGATAAGCCTGAGAAGCCAGGTGCTGGCGGTGGTGCTCCAGGAATGCCAGACATGGGCGGCATGGGCGGCATGGGCGGCATGATGTAGCTCCCCAAATTTACTGATTATAAAACCCCGGGGTTTCCTGGGGTTTTTTTAATTTTATTTTATTATTCGATTGAAGTGCCCCATTTTTCGGCCGGGTTTTATATCTACTTTTCCGTAAAGGTGTAATGAAACAGAGCCATCTGCTATTAAGTCGTTAGTTTTATTGATTTCATCACCAATAAGGTTTTCCATAATAACATCACAGTGCCTTTCACCATTCCCGAGGTTCCAACCCGCTATTGCTCTGATGTGCTGTTCGAATTGATCTACTGTGCAGCCGTTTTGTGTCCAATGGCCAGAATTGTGAACTCGTGGAGCAAACTCATTAATAATTAATGTGCTGTTCGCAACAAAGAATTCAACGCCAATAACCCCAATGTAGTTTAGTGACTCTAAAATTTTTGCTGTAATTAATACAGCGTCAGTTTTCTGTTGAGTTGTAAGATTAGCAGGTACCGTTGTAGTTCTTAATATCCCATCTTTATGCACGTTTTCACCAGGGTCAAAACATGATATTTGTCCATCTTTGGATCGCGAACCTATCACTGAGATCTCATGGGAAAAATCTACAAACCCTTCAAGTATTAATTCTTTTTCACCTAAACTTTCCCAAATTTCTTTAGGGTTTGAAGTTGCCCCTAACTTTACTTGCCCTTTGCCATCATATCCAAAACGTCTAGTTTTCAATATGCTGGGTGTTCCAAGTTTTTCTAGTGCAAAAATTAAATCCTCTTGGGAACTTACTTCACAGAAGCTTGCTGTTTTAAAGCCAAGCTTGTTGATGAATTTTTTTTCTAAAAGCCGATCCTGTGATATTTTTAGGGCTTCTCTACTTGGAAAAATTTCACACTCTTTTTCAATAATGTCTAATGCGCCTGTCGGGATGTTTTCGAACTCGTAAGTAACAACATCAACGCTTGAGGCAAATTTTTTAAGTTTGTCGTAATCATCATATTCTGCTTGTGTAAATCCAGATGATACATTTGAAGCCGGTGGATTTGCGCTTGGCTCAAAAATATGTGTTTTAAAACCCAGACGGGCAGCCGCCATACTCAGCATTTGTCCTAGCTGTCCACCACCCAGTATACCTATAGTCGATCCGCTTGATAATACTTTACTCATCTTTAGGTTCATCAGGTATCGAAGCAGACAAAGCTGTCCTCCAATTTCCAAGATCTTTCCTCACCTGTGGGTTGGATAGAGCAATTATTTGTGCAGCTAGTAAGCCGGCGTTCTTTGCACCTTGAGCTCCAATAGCCATAGTGGCAACCGGATAGCCACGCGGCATTTGTAAAATTGAATACAAACTGTCAACGCCATTTAAGCTCGATGTTTTTACAGGCACGCCTACAACAGGCAAGTTAGTTTTTGATGCTATCATTCCTGGCAGATGAGCTGCTCCACCAGCTCCTGCAATAATGACCTGCAAACCCCTTGACTCGGCTGATTCTCCGTACGTCCATAAGCGGTTTGGAGTTCTGTGAGCGGATACAATTTTTTTTTCGTAAGCTATATTAAGCTCTGATAAAACATCAGCCGCTTCTCTCATTGTTGACCAATCAGTTTGGCTTCCCATGATTAAGCCTACTTGGGGTTTGCTCATTTTTTAACCTCGCATTTTAAAATGCCCAATATAATAAGAAAATAACTTAGGCAATGATGTCAGGAGTAAGTCGATCCTCTAATCTTGTGATTTTATCTTTTAATTGCAATTTCTTTTTTTTTAGCCTTTGTATCATAAGCCGATCTGCGGTCGCCGTGTTAGAAAGTGCCACAATTGCCTGATCCAAATCACGGTGTTCCTGGCGAAAGAATTCTAACTCAACTCTTAAAACTTCTTCAGTTTGCATTGATACTTTGTCTGAAGTACTCATTTTATAACCTTACAGAATATTTTAATCTAATATGATAATAAATTTTAGTTGTTAACCCCTTGAAAATAATATTTTAGGGAGCCACTTGTAAGGAGTCTGCCAATCAGGAGTTCAACAGGTGTTGATTAGATTAGGGTCTTAAATATGGCAAAATTATCATTTGGTGCGTATCCGCATATGCTTGGATTTGAGCAATTAGAGCAACTATTAGAAAGAGCCGCTAAATCTAGCAATGATGGTTACCCACCATTCAACATAGAACAAACTTCTGATCGATCATTCCGCATTAGTTTGGCAGTTGCTGGCTTTTCAGAAAGAGACTTATCTATCGTTTTGGAAGATCGCCAGCTTGTTATTCAAGGTAAGAAAAATCAAGAAACAAGCACGAAAATTTTTCTTCATCGTGGAATTGCAACAAGGCAATTTCAAAGATCTTTTGTTCTTGCGGATGGTGTTGAAGTTGGGGAAGCCATGATGGAAAATGGGTTACTTCACATTGATTTGATACAGAATATACCTGAAAATATTGTTAGAAAGATTAAAATAAAAACAAATCAATGATCATTAAAAAGCAGAGTTTATTAGTCCTATACCTTGGAGCTGCTTTCTTTGTTGGCCCATTCTCACAACAAAAAATCTAATCTTTTTCGGCAATAAATTTTTCTGCATCCAGAGCCGCCATACAACCCATCCCAGCGCTTGTCACGGCTTGGCGGTAGATGTGATCAGTAAGATCACCAGCTGCAAAAACCCCAGGTATTGATGTTTTAGTACTGCCAGGTTCAACTTTAATGTAGCCACCATTGTGCGTTTCTAAAACATCTTTTACCAATTCTGTGGCTGGAGCGTGCCCAATGGCTACAAAGACCCCTTTACAAGGAATTTCCGAGACCTGCCCATTCTTTGTACTTTTTATGCGAATTGCTTCGACACCCAAAGGATTATCAGTGCCAATAACTTCTTCAAGTTCATGAAACCAAATGGGCTCAATTTTTGGATGCTTAAAAAGTCTATCTTGCAGTATTTTTTCTGCCCTGAGCTCGTCTCTTCGGTGGACTAAGGTTACTTTTGAAGCAAAGTTTGTTAGGAAAAGAGCCTCTTCTACCGCTGTATTTCCACCACCAATTACAGCTATTTCTTGTCCCCTATAAAAAAAGCCATCACAAGTCGCACAGGCAGATACACCAAATCCTTTGTATTTTTCCTCAGAAGTCAGTCCTAACCATTTTGCTCGCGCGCCGGTCGCCAGAATAACAGCGTCAGCTGTGTATTGTTTTCCGCTATCGCATATTGCTAAAAAAGGTCTTCTGTCGACTTCCAATTTTGTTACAATGTCTCCGATTATTTCACAGCCCATTGCTTTTGCATGAGCTTCCATTCTTACCATTAAATCAGGACCTTGCACTTCAGTGTCGCCAGGCCAATTTTCGACTTCTGTAGTGGTAGTTAATTGACCTCCTGGCTCAATGCCTTGAATTAGTATTGGAGAAAGCATTGCGCGACTGGCATAAACGCCGGCAGTATAGCCGGCTGGCCCACTTCCAATAATTAGCACTTTAGTATGATGGCTCTCAGACATTTTTTCCTCATCTTTTTACATGGGTATACCCGCTGATTTGGTGATACAAAACCCCAAAATTACTGGATTTCGATTAATCCTTTGGAAAATATTATTTCAATATGTTGGAATAATATTGCGATTATGGGGGAATGATTTATAATATTTAAAAAAATGGAGCAGATGCATGCCTTTAACACGACTTGATTCAATTGACCGGCTGATTTTAGCGGAATTGCAAGAAGATGGGAAAATGACAAACGTAGAACTAGCAAAACGTGTTGGGATTTCTGCACCTCCGTGTCTTCGTAGAGTTCGTGCTCTTGAGGAGCAAGGTTTCATTAAAGGTTATCATGCTGACGTTGATAGTCGCGCTCTTGGATTTGAAGTACAGGTTTTCGCGATGGTTGGACTTCAGTCCCAGGCGGAAGTTGATTTAAGACAATTCGAAGAGTTATGTCAGGGTTGGCCGCTTGTCAGAGAATGTCATATGCTGAATGGTGAAGTGGATTTTATGCTTAAATGCGTCGCTCCCGATCTCAGCAGTTTTCAGAGTTTTTTAACGGGTGAACTTCTTACAGCTCCTAATGTTGGATCTGTTAAAACTTCACTTGTAATCAGAGCTGAAAAAGATGAACCTGGGGTCCCTTTTAACATACTAGAGGACAGATTAAGCAAGCGTCCTTAAAGCATCACTGTGGATATAAGTCTTCCGTAATCTGGCTCTTTTTTGTGACAACTTCTTCTATATGAAAAAAAACTTTTCTCATCCATGTAGGTGCAATGTCCCGTAAACTCTACAGAAGAAATATTAGCTTTTTGCAATTCATTTAGACTGAACTTTGATAAGTTGAAATGATACTTGTCAGTGTCAAAGTTAAAATCAAAGAACTGTTTATTATTCTGATCTGAATTGATAAACATTTCAAAAAACTCCATGTCAACTTCATAGGCCTTTTGACTTATACATGGGCCAATTACTGCAGAAATTTGGCTTCGATTTGCCCCAAGTTCTTCCATTTTATCAATGGTAGAATTTAAAATCCCATTTAGTGAACCTCGCCATCCGGCATGAGCGATGCCAATAACATTATTTTTTTCGTCAGCAAAAATTACTGGCTGACAATCAGCTGTCAAAACTGAAAGTACTAATCCCGGAGTGTTTGTAACGATTGCATCAGCTTTTGGTACAACATCAAATTTTTGATCACAAATTATAGCCCGGTTAGAATGGATTTGGTGAACGCTTACAATTTTTTCTATGGATGTTCCCATGTGTTGAGCAACAATGGTTCGATTTCTTATAACATTTTGCTTATGATCTTTAGAACCCAACCCACAATTCAAGCCTTTATAAATCCCGAGTGATGAACCTCCTCTTCGAGTAAAAAAACCATGTTTTACGTTCTTAATCAGTGATGATTGAATACATTTTACTGTCATTGTTCAAAACCTGGTGGGCATGGGGAGTTTTTGGGAAATAATGATAAAGCTTTGAATATGCTTCCCATCTCTTTTGGATGGGTTAAGCGCCTGTGTGCGGATATATGGCTTTCTAAAGCCTTTCCTTTCAGACTTTTTGCCAAATTATTTGCCCGTTCAGTTATCCCCAATCTTTCAAGTAGAACGCCTTGCGTGGTTAGTTTGCTAAAAGCACATCCAGAATTTAAAGCTAGTATTTCAAAATCCACATGCGCACTTATATCTAATTCTCCCGGTGAAACAAAAACGTTACAATATTCATGGTTTTTTACAGCTTGTAGAGTATCGCCGAGGGAGCGCCAATCGCCATAATCAATGAAAATAGCTGCACCACCAAAATTATTTATATGTTCCCCTATATTTTTCGAAAGCTTAGCAGCAGATAGGTTCAATTCGACAATATCACCATTGGAAGTATCAGAGAGCCTCATATCTAAAAAATAATTTTTTGTTGGTTTTTCCTCTAAACCAAATTCAAGTTTTCCATCAGAAACTTGAACGGTTCTCTTAAAAAAATTGTCTCCTTTTCGTAAATACTGCTCAATTGGTAATGCATCAAAAAACTCATTTGCTATCAGAAATAAATGCTTATTTTCAAACTTAGGTAATTTTTCGTGCCACACTATATTGTATTCTGAGAGCCTTGTTTTCTGAATATGTTTTAAGTTCGATGATGCTTCAACTAAATGGATTTCAGCGGCCTTAAGGAACTTAGGGTATGATTTAAATGTCCGCAACATATCCGCCATCATTGTACCCCGGCCTGGGCCTAATTCGGTGAGAATAATTTGAGACGGTGAGCCCTGGTCTATCCATGTTTGTAATATCGACAAAGCTATGAGTTCCCCAAACATTTGTGAAATCTCGGGTGCGGTCGTAAAATCACCGTCGACTCCAAATACTGGCTTTTTTGAATAATAACCAAATGTTGGATGCAACAAACACTGTTGTATATAGCTGGATAAAGGCATAGGGCCATTATTTTTAATTTCATTGATTAAGAAAGAACCAAGATCTTTCATACTGTCTTATTTCGCATTGAAGTAAGGCACATTAGTAATCCAAGTATTATCATCGGAAACGAAAGCATTTGACCCATAGTCAAACCATAGTCGCCAATTTGGATGAAAAACCCTAGAGGATTACTGGGAGTTTGAAATTGCTCGTCCGGCTGACGGAACAGTTCTACAAAGCATCGTGATAATCCATATCCAATAAAGAAAATGCCAGCTATGAAACCTGGGTGTTTCAACATCTCTTTTTTAAAAGCAAGGTAAATCAAAATAACAAAAAGTATCAGGCCCTCTAATATCGCCTCATAAATCTGAGAGGCGTGACGGACGCATGGAGACAGTAACTCGTCGCAAACTTTTGAGGCCTCTGGGCTTTTTACAATAATTCCCCATGGGACATCAGTTACTCGCCCCCAAAGCTCATCATTAACAAAATTTGCTAGTCGACCAAGAAATAGACCTACTGGAGATCCTAAGGCCAGCAGGTCTGCGCCTGACCTTATAGCAACTGAGTTACGCCAGAAGAATATAAATCCCGCAAGAGAAACACCAAGCAAACCGCCATGAAACGACATCCCACCTTGCCATACAAATAGAATCTCCATTGGGTTTTTGAAATAATAGGATGGATGGTAGAAAATGACATAACCTAAACGCCCGCCTAAAATTATCCCTAGAACCAAGTAGGTTACTAAATCTTCGAGCTTGGCTGGGTTTAATGGGGTAACGTTTTCAGGCCAAAGGTAATTTTTCTTTAAGGCAACCGCAGCTATTTTCCACCAAGCTATAATCCCAACCACATAGGCAAGAGCGTACCAATAAAGGGTAAATTTGAAGCCACCTAAATTGATGGTGAAAATATCAGGCTGTATACCTTCAGGAAATGGGATCATCTGCTACTCCTTACTCTTCGTGCCGTGAGATGGCATGAAAAGTCAACCTTGAGATAAAGGTCAATTTACCCCATATAGAAAGATAAATGTTATTGGGAGATGTTTATGCAGTCACGTAGTAAAATTTTAGACGATGTTTCACAACTTATGACTAATGCCATGGGTGTAGCCCAGGGAGCGCGAGAAGAGGCGGAAACTGCAATTAAATCAATAATTGACCGATGGTTGGCAGACCATGATTTTGTAACACGTGAAGAGTTTGATGCTGTGAAGGCAATGGCTCAAAAAGCGCGAGAAGAAAATGATAATTTGAAAGCTCGTTTGGATGCTATTGAAAAGAAACGTAAAAAATAAATCTAATTTTCAAACTCCAGTAAGCTTATAAAATTCGAAAGTTTCCGATATCTGGGTCTTTCGATTTTTTTTTGTTTTTTTTAAAAATTCCTCTTTACACAGTGCACAAAGCAAAGCACCATATATAGTATGAGTTGTTCTAAACAGCACAGCAATTAGAGCAGGCACCAATTGCTTGGGGAATCTGCCAATCCCTACGCAACACAACAAAAAGAGGTGGGGCTATGGCATTAACTGAAACATTTTTAGAAGACGAAATTCACCCAATCGACATCGTAGAGCATCTTGCAGAACATCATGAATGGGAATTCGACAGAATCGAAGAAAATCAAATTGCTATGGCTGTGCAGGGTCAATGGAGAACATATTCCATTACATTAGCTTGGTCTGGCTTTGATGAAACCTTGCGTCTTATTTGTTCATTTGAAATGGAGCCACCTGAAGAAAAACTCAAAGATCTTTATGAGACCTTGAACGTTGCCAATGATAGATGTTGGACAGGAGCTTTTACATTTTGGGAAGACCAGAAGCTAATGGTATATCGTTATGGGCTGGTTTTGACAGGTGGTCAAATTGCAACAGCTGAGCAAATCGACGCAATGATTTCATCTGCTGTTCTTACTGCCGAAAAGTATTATCCAGCTTTTCAGTTGGTAGTGTATGACAATCAAAGCCCCAATAAAGCAATGCAAGTTGCCATTGCAGAGGCTTATGGTCACGCTTAAAATTGAGCTAAAATAACAGAGAGCTGAAAATGGATTTAAATGAAATTAGGGCGAGAGGCCTTATACTCATTGGTTGTGGGAAAATGGGTTCGGCAATGCTGGAAGGTTGGTTAGAATCCGGAATTCCAGCATCTAGTATATGGATATCAGACCCAGAGCCTAGTGCTTGGCTCACTAAAACTGGCGTAAACATAAATAAGACTTTACCAAAAAACCCGGCAGTTTGTTTGATTGCTGTGAAACCACAAATTATTTTTAAGGCTCTTTCAAATTTAAATGAGTATAAAAATAGTGACACATTGTTTATCTCAATCGCTGCAGGAATTCAGCTTTCTCAATTAGAGGCAGCAATTTCGCCGGATAGTACAATTATAAGGGCAATGCCAAACACGCCTTCTGCGATAGGAAAAGGTATAACGGCTCTAATTGGTAATTCCGTAGCGAAAGATGAGCACATACAACTTACCAAAGTTTTGATGGAGAAAATTAGCCAGGTTGTTCAGCTGGAAAGTGAAGACCAGATGGATGTTGTGACAGGGCTGTCTGGCTCTGGTCCAGCATACGTTTTCTATTTAGTGGAATCTCTTGCTAATGCCGGAGTGGAATTAGGTCTTTCTGAGGATATGGCGATGCGTTTGGCTAAGGCCACAGTGGCTGGTTCTGGAGCTTTGTTGATGAGTTCGTCAGAACAGCCCAGTAAACTTAGGAAAAATGTAACAAGTCCAAATGGTACAACACAGGCTGGTTTGGAAATTCTTATGGATCAAAAATCCGGCTTGATGCCTCTTGTCAAGAAAACTGTTGAAGCGGCAGCAGAAAGATCGAAAGAATTAGGTAATGGCTGAAATTAATTTTGATCATTTCCTTGCTGTTGATATTCGCGTTGGCACTGTGATTAAAGCAGAACCATTTCCTGAAGCAAGAAAACCTGCAATTAAACTTTGGATAGATTTTGGTTCAGAAATTGGTGAGAAAAAATCATCGGCTCAAATAACTGACTTTTACAACGTTGAAAAATTAAAAGGAAAGCAAGTTATGGGGGTAGTTAATTTCCCACCACGACAAATCGGTCCTTTTATGTCTGAAGTCCTAGTATTGGGTTTTATGGATAAATCGGGTTCAGTAATTTTGGCTGTCCCAGACAAACCAGCTCCTGACGGTTCTTCGTTGTGTTGAGTCTAATTTATGTCACCAATAGAGTCACGCCAGTGACGACGACATAATGAAACGTAAGTTTCGTTTCCCCCTATTTGAACTTGTGCTCCATCTTTAATTACTTGACCATTTTCATCCTGACGTATCACCATCGTTGCTTTTTTTCCACAATGGCAAATGGTTCTGATTTCTCTCATTTCATCAGCCAATGCCAATAGTGCCGCTGATCCAGGAAATAGCTTTCCTTGAAAATCTACTCTCAAACCATAACACATAACGGGTACATTTAAATCATCAACTGCACGCGCTAGTTGCCATACTTGTTCCTCAGATAGAAATTGCGCTTCGTCTATAAAGACACAAGAGCAAGGCCCTTTATTTAATCGCTCTTCGATTTTTTGAAACATATTTTCTGTGCTTTCAAAAGTATCTGAATCTGAAGCTATCCCTATCCTTGAACCTATTTTTCCTTCACCAGCTCTTTTGTCAAAGCCTGCTGTAATGAGGTATGTATCCATTCCTCTCTCTTGATAATTATGAGAAGCTTGCAGCAATAGTGTAGATTTGCCAGCATTCATAGTTGAATATTGAAAATACAGCTTAGCCATGGGTAGCAGAAATGGAGATATTTTGACAATTTAACAAGATTAAAGCTTTGAATTTTTTAAAATACAGTTGTTGGTTCATGTTTTTATTACAATTTATGTCAGTGGCCACTAAATTCACATAAAATATGTTGAGAAATTCCAAGACTTTCTAGTCTCTTACTTCCGCCCAGATCTGGCAGATTAATGATAAAAGCACAGGCTAATATTTCACCCCCTAATTTTTCTACTAAAGAAATTCCAGCTTCTGCTGTACCTCCGGTTGCGAGCAAGTCATCCACTATTAGTATTTTATCTCCCGCCGAAATGGCGTCTTCATGAATTTCAAGCGTAGCTTTCCCATATTCTAATTCGTAATCTTGGGTTATTGTTTTTCCTGGAAGTTTGCCTACTTTGCGTATTGGTACAAAACCGCATTCTAGTTCTCTTGCAATTGCTCCTCCAATTATAAAACCCCTTGCTTCTAACCCTATAATTTTGTCAATTTTGGTGCTCCTGTAAGGCTCTACAAGTTTTTCTATGCATTCACCAAAGCCTTTAGCATTATCAAATAAACTTGTTACGTCTCTAAACATGATACCTGGAATTGGAAAATCAGGTATAGTTCTAATAAGGTCTTTGATTGAAGACATTGTTAATTTCCCTACCGGTTCTAAAGTGAGTTGATTATTTCTTTATTTTCATAATTGTTATTGGAATTTTGAATTGTGGTAAACAATTGTATTTACCCTAGTTGCTCAAAATATATTTCAATCTAACTACCGTATTAAGGTTTTTATGCGGTCTACCGCTTTTAAATTGTTTCAATCTCAACTAGTGACGCACACAGATAGTAATTGGAAGATAAAATGAAACAGACGCTCCTTAACGCTTTTGCAACTTTAAACAAGCCAGATTTCAACTTTATGAATGATGAAGGCCTATCTGTTTCTCGAGTAAGAACAGAACTTTTGTCAGGACTTACGGTGGCTCTTGCTCTTGTGCCTGAAGCTGTAGCTTTCGCTTTTGTCGCTGGTGTGCACCCTTTAGTTGGTTTGTATGCTGCTTTTCTAGTTGGTTTGATCACAGCAATTTTGGGTGGGCGTCCAGGGATGATTTCTGGAGCTACTGGTGCATTAGCGGTAGTTATGGTTGCATTAGTTGCTCAACATGGGGTGGAATATCTCTTTGCAACTATAGTTTTGATGGGCCTTTTGCAAATTTTAGCAGGTTTTATGCAATGGGGAAAATTTATTCGGTTGGTCCCACATCCTGTAATGTTAGGTTTTGTCAATGGTCTAGCCATTGTAATTTTTTTAGCTCAAATGACACAATTTAAAGTCCCTGGAACAGTGGAAGTATCTGGTCATGGCTCTTCAGGAGGAGAGTGGCTTAGTGGCAGTCCTTTATACTTAATGTTGGGTTTGGTTGCTCTAACCATGTTAATTATTTACATCATGCCACGTGTTACACGTATTATTCCTGCGCCTCTTGCTGGTATAGGTATTGTAGCAGGACTGGTTATATTTTTTGGGTTAGATGTTCCAAGAGTTGGCGATATGGCGTCCATTAAGGGAGGGTTACCAATGTTTCATATCCCGGCTGTCCCAATAACTTGGGAAACTCTTGAGATTATATTGCCCTACTCGATTATTTTGGCTGCTATTGGGCTGATTGAAAGCCTTTTAACCTTAAATTTGGTTGGCGAAATGACGGGAAAAAGAGGTGGGGCAAGTCAGGAATGTATAGCACAGGGGCTTGCTAACACAGCAACCGGCTTTTTTGGGGGAATGGGTGGATGTGCCATGATTGGGCAATCCATGATCAATGTAAAGTCTGGCGGTAGAACACGTATAGCAGGAATTGCCGCAGCATTATTTTTATTGGCATTTATCTTAGTTGGCGCCCCTATTATTGAGATGATACCTTTAGCAGCCCTTGTCGGAGTTATGTTCATGGTTGTGATAGGAACATTTGCATGGAATTCGTTTAAAATTCTTAGACGAGTGCCTCTGACGGATGCTTTTGTTATAATTCTGGTGACTATTGTAACCGTTATATCGGATTTAGCAGTTGCTGTCGTCGTCGGTGTTATCGTATCAGCTTTAGCTTATGCCTGGAATAATGCTAGAAGAATTCATGCTCATACAGAAATCTCAGACAAAGGAGCCAAAATTTACCGTATTCAAGGCCCTTTGTTTTTTGGTTCCTCTGACGGATTTTTAGAACTATTTGATGTCGAAAATGATCCAAATGAAGTCATTATCGAGTTTTCAGACAGCCGGGTAGTAGATCAATCTGCTTTGCAAGCAATTGAGGCTATTGCGAGTAAATATGAGACAGCTAACAAACGAATTCAATTAAGGCATCTTAGTCGTGACTGTCATTATTTACTTACAAAAGCCGGTCACTTGGTAATAGACAGTGATGATGATCCTGATTACGGCCTTGCCGTGAACTATTCAGTAAAAACAGGTATTTTGGATAGTAGTCATTAACTATCTGGATAGGCACCATCGCATTATGGCTTTTTGCACATGAAGGCGGTTTTCTGCTTCATCAAATATAACGGAGTTTTTACCGTCCATAACGCCAGAAGTTGCCTCCTCATCCCTATGTGCTGGCAAACAATGCATGAAAAGGACATCAGTTTTTGCCTTAGACATTAATTCTTCGTTGACTTGAAATGCCTTGAGTTGATTACGACGGTCTTTTTTTACTTTGGGATCGTCATGCATGCTTATCCACGTATCAGTAGCAATTAGGTCTGCATCTTTTATTGCCGAATATGGGTCTCGATCGATATAGAATTCTACCCCAAGGTTTTTTGCCTCTTGGGTCAAACTTTTTGAAGGGTCTAGTTCTTTAGGCCCAGAAAAAGTAAGTGAAAACTTAAACTTTCCGGCTGCGTGTAGAAAACTATTCAGAACGTTGTTTCCATCGCCAAACCAAACAACTTTTTTACCTTCAATGGAGCCACGTTTTTCCTCGAATGTCATAATATCAGCCATTATTTGACAGGGATGACTTTCGTTAGTTAACCCATTTATTATGGGTACGGTAGAATATTTGGCGAGTTCATAAAGTGTATCACTGTCAAATGTCCTTATCATTATTAAGTCTACATAACGACTTAACACGCGCGCTGTGTCAGCTATCGATTCACCTTGTCCAAGTTGCATTTCAGCGCCAGAAAGTACCATTGGTTGGCCTCCAAGTTGCCGGACGCCTACATCAAAGCTAGTCCTTGTTCGTGTAGATGGTTTCTCAAAAACCAAAGCAACTATATGTTGATGCAGAGGTTGGTTTTCATCAATTGTTCCTTTTGGAAGGCCGGCTCTTGCATCCTTCATTTCTTGGGCCTGTTTGAGTATCCCCTTTAGATCTTTGGTAGATATCTCATTTAAATTTAAGAAATGCTTCATATTAAAATATTTTCTTCGAAAAGTTTTTATTTAGAAAAAATTGTCATTGCTCTTTCTAATTTTTCTAGCGCTACATCTATTTCTGTATCAGAAACGGTTAAGGGTGGCAAAAGGCGCACGACATTATCTCCTGCCGGTACAGTCAATAAATTGTTTGCGTAACATGCATTAACAAAATCAGTATTTTGCACTTTGCACTTCAGCCCTATCATTAGGCCTTTTCCGCGAACTTCCTCAAAAACAGATGTATTTTTTTTAAGAAGTTCCTGCAGACCATTATAAAATCGTTTTGCTTTATGATTAACATCATTCAAAAAATTAGGATTAGAAATGATATCCATAACCTTCAAGCCTACCGCACATCCCAATGGGTTCCCCCCATAAGTTGATCCGTGAGTTCCTGCTGTCATTCCAATAGCGGCTGTTTCTTTCGCCATAACAGCGCCAAGTGGAAAACCGCCTCCTATGCCCTTTGCAACCATCATTATGTCTGGTTCTATTTCTGACCACTCATGAGCAAATAATTTACCTGTTCGTCCAAACCCGCATTGGACTTCATCTAATATCAATAAAATGCCCTTTTCATCACAAGTTTTGCGAAGACCTTGTAGGCACTGTTCAGGTATTGGCCTGATCCCTCCCTCGCCTTGAATGGGTTCAATTAAAATAGCGGCAGTTTTGTCCGTGATTGAGTTTTCTATGGCTGAATGATCATTCCATGGTATGTTAATAAAGCCAGGCAATAATGGCCCAAAGCCTTTAGTCATTTTTTCAGAAGCTGTCGCTGCTATACCTGCTGAAGATCTTCCGTGAAAGGAGCCTTCAATTGTAATAATTTCGAACTTGTTAGGATATCCTTTTTCAAACCAGTATTTTCGGGTCATTTTTACAGCTAATTCGCAAGACTCAGTACCCGAATTCGTAAAAAAAACGGTGTCCGCAAATGAATTCTTTACCAATTTATCTGCTAAAGCGCGCTGCTCAGGGATTTGATATAGATTTGAGACATGCCAAAGTTTTTCTGCTTGAGATTTTATAACACTAACAAGTTCAGGATGCGAATGGCCAAGCGAATTTACCGCAATACCGGATGCAAAATCTAAAAATTGACTTCCACTGGCTTCAATTAACCAAGATCCTTTTCCGCTAACAAACTCCAAATCTGCTCTTGCATATGTCGGTAGTATAGAGGTTGTCATGGTTATACTTTTACTGAATAATTACTGAGGTTTTCTCTATAACCTATATAAAAATAAGGACAAACCTTTTTTGTTTATTCGACAGTTTCCATTTTCGACTTAGTCATCTGGCCTTGAAATAGAAAATATTTCACGAACTACGCTATAATCTCGGTAACCCAAACGAGTAAGTGGATTGAACTTGCTTACATCAAACTTTCCATCAACCACATAATCATCATTCATATGGACGCCAACCACTTCTCCAAAAACAGCAAAGTTTGCAGCTCCAGGTAACTTTATAATTTCGACTAATTTACACTCCAGTGCTGCAGGGGCGTCGAGAACTCTTGGACATTCTATTAACCTACAGTCTGTTTTTTTTAATTCAGCATGTTTGAATTCATCAATGTCTGCGGGCAAGGTTTTTGATGTTGCATTCATTTGGTGACGCATCTCATAAGATACGATATTTACGCAAAACTCTTTTGTTTCTCTGATGTTTGAAACTGAGTCTTTAGTTCCATCTCTATCAGATTTATCTCCTGTAGAGGCAAACATAACTTGTGGAGGAACATAAGCAACCGCATTAAAAAAAGAATATGGGGCTATATTATCAATAGAATTTTTATCTCTTGTTGAAATCCAACCAATTGGGCGAGGTGTTACAATAGCGTTAAATGGGTTATGTTTAAGCCCATGACCGTCTTCGGGTTTATAGAACATTTTAAAACTTCCTTTGAACATGAGATAGAGCCATGCTACCCCGCCTTCCAGATAAATTTGAAATTTATCCAATTCTTTATGGCAGTAGTGCATATGGGAGTTTATTGTGTACGCGATAAATACTGAAACTAACGCTGATTATTGGGAGGTTGAGGCTCTATACGATCTGTGCTTTGCTCCTGGCAGGGAAGCTTTATCTTCTTATCGCTTAAGAGAAAATACAAAACCTATTGCTGAACTTTGCCTTATAGCAAGAGATGAACAACATATTTTGGCTGGTGCTATTCGCTATTGGCCTGTGAAAATAAAAGAGTACTCTGCTTTATTGTTAGGCCCAATCGCTGTCCATCCAACGAGGCAGGGGGAGGGATTAGGAAGTTTGTTGATTAAAGATAGTTTAAAACAAGCTGAAAATTTGGGTCATTCTAGGGTGCTCTTAATAGGGGATTTGCCTTACTACAGTCGATTGGGCTTTAAAAAACTGTCAAATGTTAAAATGCCACAACCGACTAATCCAGAACGTGTTTTAGGGATTGAACTTGTTTTTGGCGCCTGGGATATTTTGGGCGGATCAGTGGAAAGCTTTGGCTAAGTCGCAGTTTAAATAAGATCAACCCACGATTTTGCCTGCTTTCCTTTAGGCTTCATTTAAGTTATCCGCAGATATGCCTAGATATGCTCTAAAAATAGAATACAATGGTGCTCCTTTTGTAGGATGGCAGCGGCAGCAAAACCAACTTTCCGTGCAAGGTTCGATTGAACGTGCTCTATCGCAAATTGAGAATAACGAACATCTAATAGCCGGTGCGGGGCGTACCGATGCTGGTGTCCACGCAAGGTCTCAAGTCGCCCATTGTGATTTGAACAAAAAATGGGATCCTTTTCGACTTTCTGAAGCTTTGAACTTTCATTTGAAGCCACTTCCAATAGCAATAATTGATTGTGCGTTAGTTGATGACGATTGGCATGCGCGTTTTTCAGCAGTAGAGAGAAAATATATATTTCGACTTCTTGTTAGAAGGGCTCCATCAACGCATGAGGCTGGGTTAGTTTGGCAAATTAGCCATTCGCTTGATTTATCTGCAATGCAAGAGGCATCTCAATACTTGGTAGGTAAACATGATTTTACAACATTTCGCTCATCTATGTGCCAAGCTAAGAGCCCAATTAAGACCTTGGATGAATTTAAAATTGAGAGTTCTGAAGGGTGGTCAGGTACTGAGTTTAGGTTCCGATTAAGGGCAAGAAGTTTTCTTCATAATCAAGTTCGTAGTTTTGTGGGGACCTTAGAACGCGTAGGTTCGGGTAGCTGGAGTCCAGCTGACGTAAAAAAAGCTCTAGAGGCAAAAGATAGATCTCTTTGTGGCCCAGTTTCGCCGCCACATGGATTATATCTGTCTGAAGTTGTCTATGAAAATGATCCTTTTTCTTAAATTTTATTTTTAGTATTTAAAGTTGGTTGAGAGTCTGCTGGACGTTCTGGCCAAAAATGTTTTGGGTACCTTCCTCTCATATCTTTTCTAACATCCTCGTATGAGCTTTCCCAAAATGATACTATATCGGTAGTCGTTTGTATTTTTCTTCCTGCTGGAGACAAAAAAGTTATCCGGATTGGTAACCCAGCGCTCGTAGGATGAGTTTTTTGACCGTACATTTCCTGAATTCGAATTGATATTTCGGGTATATTGTTTTCATAATTTATATTAATTTTCCTCTGTAACGGTGTTACAAAGTGAGCGGGCACCAATTTATCCAGTAACTGCCGTTCTTTCCAATTCAGTAGAGATTGCAGCGCCTCAAAATCATCAAACTTTTTCCAATCTTCTGCAGATTTTATATTTTGCAAAAATGGGGCTAACCAGATTTTAACTGTTTCATGTAGATTTTTATCTGACATATCAGGGAATTTATCCCCAGCCATTCTAACCCTAGCCAAGAAGTATTTAGCATTTTTTGAATGAAAAAAGCCAAGTTGTTTAATACCATCAAGCATGGCGTCAACAAAAATATCATTTGGCACATTTTTCCATGGTTTCTCGTGCAAATTTAAGTGGCCAAGTTTCTCTTGGCATTGGGCAATGACCTTCTTGTGTCTGGTAGACCAATAACAGGTGTTTGCTGAGATAATTTGTTCTTCAAATAATTCTTTTATTTCTGATAAGGTTATTGGCGCGCAGTAACGAATTTTTGCTTCCTTTTGATTTCCATCTAAACTGCACGCAACGATGAAAGGTTCAGATCTTAAAGGATCATTTTCTGCCAATACAGCTCCTTTCCCATTCGACAAAATATATCGTGGTATTTGCCCGTCCCGCCGTTTCCCAATTCGGTCGGGATAGGCGAGAGCTACTAGTTGGCCAACGGTATAATTTGATTTATTAACTTTGTATTTGGAAAGCCGGCTGGCTTCTTTTAAAATTCTTTTTGCTATTGGTAGCTTTATGGAACCGGACTGATTGGATTGTTCTGTTTGAATTTTCTTAACAGCGTCTAATCTTAGATTGATATCAGTATTTCTTGAATGCTCCAGTGGATCTGCATCAGAAAGAATTGATGCGAGCAAAGGTGCATCTTGCGCACCAGAGAGAATTATTTTTGATAATCGGGGGTGTAGTGGAATTTTAGACAGTGAACGCCCTTGTTTTGTAATTTGAAGTTTTTCATCTATCGCTTCAAGCATTTGTAGTACTTTATGAGCCTCTGAAATGGCGTTTTTGTTTGGTTTGGTGAGTAATGCAAGATCGTCTACATTACCGCCCCACAAGGCTAGTTCCAAAACAAATGGGGTTAAGTCTGACTTTTCAATTTCAGCTGGAGAGAACTCTGGAAAGCTTCCATCTTGGGACTTCGACCACAGTTTGTAACAGTTGCCAGGTGCTAGTCGTCCTGCACGCCCCATACGTTGATCTGCCTCTGATTTAGATATTTTTTGGGTGACTAAGCGCGCCATACCTGAACTGGAGTCGTATATAGATCTTTTGGAAAGGCCACTATCTATCACATGGTCTATTCCCTCTATGGTGAGTGAAGTTTCTGCTACATTTGTCGCAAGGACTATTTTTCGCCCTTCTGACAAAGGTTTTATGGCATTTTGCTGATCTTTGAAATCTAACCTTCCATAAAGGGGAAAAATTCTACAATCGGTTGGTACTTGTCCTTTCAAAGAGGCAGCAACTTTGATAATTTCGGCCTCTCCCGGCAAGAAGACTAGTATACTCCCTGTCTTTGTTTTGATTACTTGGAGTATTACCTCGCTAATGGCTTTTGGAATAATTTCTTCTTGAGTTTGAGGTAATTTTTGCCAATGAGGAGTAACGGAAAAACTTTTACCCTGACATTTAATTATCGGAGCATTTTGCATTAGTTTAGATACTGCATTGACTTCTAGTGTTGCAGACATGACCAAAATCTTCAGATCACTTCTTAAAACATTCGCTGTTTCAAGACAAAATGCAAGACCAAGATCTGCGTTGAGGCTCCTTTCGTGGAATTCATCAAAAATTATTGTAGATACATCCTTCAGTTCTTGGTCTGCTTGGATCATCCTTATTAAAATTCCGTCTGTTACCACCTCAATTTTTGTTAGTTCACTGCACTTTGTTTCGCCTCTAATTCGATACCCTACGGTCTTTCCAATTGGTTCATTTAGGGTCTGAGCCATTCTTGCCGCAACTTGCTTTACGGCAATCCTCCTGGGCTCTAGCAAGATCACTTTACCTTTGGAAAATGCAGGATCATTAATAAGGTTGATGGGAACTGCTGTAGATTTCCCAGCGCCTGGAGGCGCTGTCAATACAGCTCTTTTTGTTTTCTTTAGCTGCTCTGCCAGCTCATCAAGAACTGAAAATATGGGTAAATTTTGAGACAAGGTGCTTTACCGTTTAGTAAATTTAGTTCGTCCACGTAAAGCCTTTATCTCTAAGCTTTCGACAGAATAAAGTTCACCTTTCTTTATATAATTGACGGTAAAAGGAAAAACTTTGCCTTCTTGCATCTCTTCATCTGAATAGCCATCCTCACGGATGTATTCTCCTTGGCATTTTGCAGAGTTTTCTTGAATTTTAATTTTAGATAATTTGATTTCTATTCGACGAGCGCCATCAAATAGATGAAAGGTTTGTGAACATATTGTTTTTTTATCTTTATCGCTCATGACTAAATGAATAGCCGTCATAGGATCTACAGTTCCCTTTTGAGACTTAGGCTTCGCCCAGTGAGATTGTGGAACTTTTGTAGAAGTGACCTTTGGTACCATTTTATGGTACACCATAGATTTTTCTTCCTTTCTTCGCTTCGTATCTGATTTTCCGCGATAATAGGTAGGTATGTATAGCTTATTTGATAACTTTCCTTTGGACTCAGCTTGAAATTTATACTTGGTAACCATCCTAGCTAGACCTTTAGACATTAAAACGCCTGAGATATCGTAGTCCCTTTCAGATGTCTTAATTGAGTAAATCAATTCACCGACTTTTATACCCCACAAAAAAACATCAAAACTGTATTTTTCTGTTTTGGCATAAACACTAGTTGTGCTGAGAAGTACTGCAGACACAAATGCAGTTAAGAAAAGTTTTTGTTTGTTTTTCATAGGTAAATTAATACTCAATCTATTAAGAGAAATAATTTCAGGCTAAACAAGGCAAGAAAAGCAAGATAAGGTCAACCAACAATTTAATATTTAGTTGAAAGCTGGTCAAAATGACTGACTTAAATAAAATGGTGGAAACTTTAATAGCAGGCGATAGACGTGTTTTGGCTCGGGCCATAACATTAGTTGAAAGTTCCCGTGAGGATCATAGAAAATCTGCCGTTGCATTAATATCGTTGCTTGAAAAAAAGTCTCAAAAACAAGCAATTCGAATTGGTCTTTCGGGGACGCCTGGTGTTGGCAAATCAACATTTATAGAAGTTTTCGGCTCCTTTCTTACGGAGTGTGGATTAAGTGTTGCTGTGCTTGCAGTTGATCCCAGCTCAGCAAGATCAGGAGGTTCTATACTAGGTGATAAAACTAGGATGACACTTCTGGCTCGAAATCCAGCTGCATTCATACGGCCATCTCCTAGTCAAACTCATTTGGGCGGTGTAGCTCGGCGCACTCGTGAAACTGTAGCTATATGTGAGGCTGCAGGATTTGATGTAATATTAATCGAAACAGTTGGGGTTGGTCAGTCAGAAACCATAGTTTCAGAAATTTGTGATATCTTTACTTTGTTGCTGGCTCCAGCTGGTGGTGATGAATTGCAAGGTGTTAAACGAGGAATTATGGAGCTTGCTGATCTTATTCTCATAAATAAGGCTGATGGTGATTTAAAAGATCAAGCAACTAGAACATGCGCTGATTATTCTGGAGCCTTGCGATTACTTAGAAAACGAGCTCAGGACCCTGAAGGATTTCCTAAGGCAATGACTATTTCTGCCTTAGAAAAAGATGGTATTAGTGATGCTTGGAAAGTCATTTCTGATCTTGTCAGTTGGCGTCAGGAAAGCGGGCATTTTGAACTTAATCGTTCTGAACAATCTAAATTTTGGCTTCATGAAGACATAAGATATCAATTATTATCAATTTTAGATAAAGATCCCATTAAGACTGACCTTTTGGAAATTGCTGAGGAAGTCGCTTCTGGTAAAAAAAATTTAGCGTTGGCAGCAAATGAAATTTTAAAAGAAATTTCGATTAAAAAAGGTGAGCTGGGCTAAAAGTCTTACAGACTCAAATCATATATTCCGCTTAGTCGTGATATAATTTTCTGTTTTAATTATAATATTCGCTTTAATTTAATGTGCTTGACGATCATAAAGAATATCCCTAGAAGCTCGCTAGTGAATTAGAGTGGTTTTGCTTTATTTCATTTAACAATTTTTTGGGTAAGTCCCACTCGATTAAAAAGTTAGGAAATTATTATGTCGCGGCGTTGTGAATTGACAGGTAAAGGGCCAATGACTGGCAATAACGTAAGTCATGCTAACAATAAAACTCGCAGAAGATTTTTACCTAATCTTAATGAAGTAACGCTTCAATCTGAAATTTTAGGGCGTGGTGTTAAACTTAGAATATCTGCAGCGGCGTTAAGGACAGTAGATCATCGTGGAGGCCTTGATGCATTTTTAGCCAAGGCGAAGGACAGTGAACTGTCTTCAAATGCTCTTCGGGTCAAAAAAGAGATAGCAAAGGCTCAGGAAGCATAGTCAAGCCTGAGAAGTTTTAAATCATTCTCTTAACGCAAATATTGATTTCAAAATTGAGTATAAAGTACATAACGTCTGCGGTGGCACTTTTCTTTTTGTCTGCGCCAACTCTAATTGCTGGTCAGATAATGATCTCGGATGCCTATGCAAGATCTTCCGGTCCCCTTGCTAAAGCGGGAGCTGCTTATATGAAGATAATGAATCATTCTAATGAGAGCGATCGTTTAATAAGTGTGTATTCAAATATTGCAAAAAAGACTGAACTTCATAAGCATATAATGAGTGAAAATGGCATTATGAAAATGGTTCGGATAGAAGATGGAATAAAAATTGATGCTATGCAGGAGCATACTCTTATTCGAGGCGGTGAACATATTATGTTTATGGGACTGAATGAACCGTTTGAAAATGGAAAGATCATTCCAGTTATTTTGCAATTTGAAAATTCTGGTGAAGTCACTGTAGAGGTAGTCGTTGATCAGAAAAGAAAAGACAAAAAACACTCTCATACTCACTGAAAATGATTGAAACTTCTGTTAAATCCGTTTTGTTTGTTTGTTTAGGAAACATTTGTAGGTCACCAACGGCTGAAGCTTTATTTAGGCAAAAATCAAGTGCTGTGGAACTTAATATTAGTTGTGATAGTGCTGGGACAGCCGATTGGCATATTGGATCTCCTCCATATCAACCGATGCAGGAAGCAGCTCTCGTCCGAGGAATAAACATGTCTAAGCTAAGAGCGCGGCAGATTTCCATCCATGATTTTACAAACTTTGATTTGATAATTGCGATGGATGAAAAAAATCGTGCAAACTTAAATACTCTTTGTCCAGAAAGAGTTGATAAAGTGCGCCTATTAACTGAATTTGCCCAAGAGAATTTGGGGTATGATTATGTCCCTGATCCATACTATACCCGTGACTTTAACCAAACACTGGATATTATTGATCAATCTTTGAGTGGTCTTATCGAGAATTTGAACAGCGCAAATACGGCTTAATCACAGGTTATAAGTTCATTTTAACTTATTTTTTTCTTGCTCTTTTTATTGAGTGAATTACCTCCTTTAAAGTTACGGTTTTTATGGTGGACGCAATATGCAAATTTTAACTTTATATCTCACGACATCAGTGGTCTTTCTGGCACTTGATATCGTGATGCTCAAACGAGTTTTGTACCCATTGTTTTCATCTAATCTTGGCGACTGGTTATTAGAAGACCCTAGAATGGGCCCAGCAGCGATTTTTTATCTGTTTTATGTTGGTGGTGTATTGTTCTTTGCTTCGTGGCCAGCATTTAATTCCGGAAACCCGGCACAAGCTTTATTTGCTGGCGCGTTGCTTGGCATTTTGGCCTATGGAACTTATGAGTTTACTAACTTTGCAACTTTGAGAGCTTGGTCGCCTACGATGGTCATGATTGACGTGACTTGGGGTGCAGTACTTACGGGTGTATCTGCTTGGGCAGGTGTTGTAATAACCCGAGCAATTTTTGGTTAAACAGTACTTTAAAGAATTTAATATTCAGCTCTATTGGCATTTAATAGTTTAGAAAGTATAGACTTTTAAAGTCTATATTGAGGAGACACTAATGCCAGGCAGTGCAAATTTAAACATCATGTTAAAAACTGCCCGGCTGGCGGGACGTTCTTTATCTAAAGATTTCCGGGAAGTTGAAAACTTACAAGTATCGCGTAAAGGTGTTGGTGATTTTGTCAGTCGCGCTGACATTGCTGCAGAAAATATTATTCGAAATGAACTCATGGAAGCACGGCCGACTTATGGTTGGGTTGGAGAAGAAAGTGATGCAGAGGAAGGAAAAGATCCGACCAGACGTTGGATTGTTGACCCGCTAGATGGCACAACAAATTTTCTGCATGGTTTGCCTCACTGGGCAGTTTCAATTGCGCTTGAGCATAAAGGAGAAATCATCTCAGGTGTAATATACGATCCTTCTAAAGATGAAATGTTTTTTGCTGAAAAAGGCTTGGGGGCCTGGATGAATGAGAGCCGGATACGCGTTTCGGCTAGGTACAGCATTGCTGATAGTTTGTATGCAACTGGAATTCCATTTTCGGGGAGAATTGATGATTTGCCAGAGACAATAAATGACCTTGAGAAACTTATGCCAAAGTGCTCGGGGGTTCGTCGTTATGGAGCTGCTGCTTTAGATCTCGCTTATGTGGCTGCTGGTAGATATGAAGGGTATTGGGAGCGTAACCTAAATAATTGGGATATTGCTGCTGGAGTGATTATTGCACGAGAGGCAGGAGCCATAGTGGAGTCTATTTCAGGCAATACTGACCCATTAATTGATGGAAGTATAATCGCTGTGACTGAGGTTCAATTTGATAAGCTGGCAAAAATAATCAGGCAATGATCATTTTGTAACTTTTGGTATATTAGTTCGTCTGAAAGAGTAAGTGGCGGCTTCGTGGTCTGGTGCACCGTGGTTTTTAGACCAAAAATCTGATCCACCTAATTTATTAAATGTGGTTAAAGTTGCTAAAATTCCAAACACAAATCCACCTATGTGAGCCCAGTAAGCTACGCCACTCACTGAAGCCGGAACGGCTAAACCGTTATAGAGCTGCAATACAAACCATATACCTAAAACAATCCATGCTCTTACGGGGATAATTTTGAAAATAATCACAAAAATAAATAAAATATCAATTTTTGCTTTTGGAAAAAGTAGTAAATAGCCCCCCATGACTGCAGCCACTGCACCGGAAGCTCCGATAACTGGAATACTAGAGTAGGGATCTGCTACAAATTGGGCCAAGTTGGCAAATATTCCTGCGCATAGGTAAAAAGTCAGAAACCAGAAATGCCCCATTTTATCTTCTAGGTTATCTCCATAAATATGTAGAAAAAGCATATTGCCCAGTAAGTGCATAAAACTGCCATGTAAAAATATAGACGTTAATAATCCAAGATGAGAGCTTCCTTCACTTATGCTTGCTGGTAGAAGAGCCCAGTTTTGGAAGAAAGGATTTATTTTACTTGGGTCACCCAAAATGTGCCAATAGCTTAAGAAAATTAACGTATTCACTAAGATCAAAGTGTAAGTTATGTATGGGAAACGTCGAGAAGGGTTATGGTCGCGTATTGGAAACATAAAGGTGGATGTACTCTTTCAATAAAAGCAGTCAAGTTAAATATAATCCGTAAGTAGTCAAACTTTTGGATTATTTATTCAATAAAATTAAAAGATATTTTTGTTAATTTTAATATGAAACCATTCTTTAGACTAGACACTCCGAACAATATAAGTAATGTCGCGTCACCTGGCCCGTGTGATGGAATGGTAGACATAACAGACTTAAAATCTGTGGCCTTCGGGCGTGGCGGTTCGAGTCCGCCCACGGGTACCAGGTAAATTTACATAATCATTTCATGAACGTTTTTTAAAACTTTTGGCTGAGTTCGTCCTAGCTAAGTTGTTTTAATGCAGACCTTAGATTTTGGCCTTCTTTGTTTATCAATTTTTTTGCGATTGAAACGGTTTCAGCTCCTGAAATTAACAAAACAGCAAGTTTTAAATTACCTTCTGTTTTTTCTAAAGAATTTCTAGCCTCCATTTCAGTGCAACCAGTTAAGTTCATTACAATTTTTTCTGATCGCTTAAACAGTTTATTGTTATTAGCGATCAAGTTTACCATTTGACCGTCCATGACGTGTCCAAGATAAATCCCCATGCAAGTAGACATCATATTTAAGGCTATTTTCTGAGCTGTTCCTGCACCCAAGCGAGTTGAGCCAGCTACTACTTCTGGGGGAGTTGATAGTAATATTGGTATATCCGATCCAGTCAAAAGTTTTGTATCTGGATTATTGGCTATTCCAATTGTAGTTGCCCCTAATTCTTTAGCTTTTTTCATAATGACTTCAGGATAGGTAGTATTTCCACTTGCTGCTAAACAAATTACACAATCTCCAGAGGAAATGATTTGTGCGTCTGTTAATGCCGCTGATACATTATCCTCCATATTTCCTTTCGGTTTTGACATATCTTCAAGGCCACCTGCTCTTAATATTTTTATTTGTGAAATTGGAATGCCAAATGTTGGGGTGAGTTCCAAACCATCAGCCATTCCCTGAAGGCCAGAGCTTCCAGCAGCTACATAGACTAATTTATTACCAGCCTCTATAGCATCTGCCATAGCCCTCGCGCCTACTTCGAGAGAAGCTTTAGCCTCAATTACACACTTGGCGGCTTCTAATTGTCCCTCATAAAGAATGGTTAGAATTTCTAGCCCACTTTTTTCATCTATCCCTAAAGCCTTTGGATGTAATTTCTCAGTATTTTGCATGGTAAATTTTGGTTTTTAAAAGCTAATAGTTAATTTATGGTAACAACCTAACGCATAAACCGGCAAACCTTAAAGATTAGATTAAAGCATGACCAAAAAAAAATCTTATATTGGTGCAACAATTTTTGATGGTTTTAAGCGTCATTTCAACTCGGCACTAATAGTAAAAAACGATAAAGTTGCTGAAATTGTGGAAGAACATAAAGTTGATCCCAAAATTGAACGAATAGTTTTGCCAGGTGGTTTGTTGGTTCCTGGTTTTGTCGATTTGCAGGTTAATGGCGGTGGCGGTTTATTGTTTAATGACAAACCTTCAGTAGAAAATTTGATGATAATTTATGAAGCCCATGCAAAGCTTGGAACCACTTCAATTATGCCAACACTTATTTCTGACAGTATTGAAGTCACCGAGTGCGCAACGTCCGCCATTATTGAAGCTTTAGATCAATCAATTAATGGTTTGATAGGGCTCCACTTGGAGGGCCCACATCTGGCTTCTACTCGTAAAGGAGCCCACAACGAGATCTTTCTAAGACCAATGCAGGAAATTGATTGTAAAGAGCTAGAAGGTTTAGCAAAAAAGATCCCAAATTTATTGATTACAATTGCTCCAGAATGCGTATCTAACCGATATATTTCAAGACTATCAAAAGCGGGAGCGACTGTTTCTTTAGGACATACAGATTGTACTTATAACGAGGCAATAGAAGCGGTTGCGTCGGGGGCAACTTGTGCAACTCATCTTTTTAACGCTATGAGCGCTTTGGGGAGCCGTGAACCAGGTCTAGTAGGCGCCGTTCTGGAAAGTGAAAATCTTTATGCGGGAATTATTGCGGATGGTTTTCATGTTAATAAAACTAGTATTAATTTGGCCTTAAGAGCAAAGTCGGCGCCGGGCGCCTTGTTCTTAGTGAGCGACTCTATGTCAACAATAGGTTCAGATCAGAAACAGTTTTTCTTAAACGATCGTTTAATTACTCGCAGCCAAGGCAAACTATTACTCGAGGATGGGACCTTAGCTGGTGCAGATATTCATCTAGCGGATGCAGTAAAATACATGGCAAATGAAGTTGGAATTTCGCAAGATGACGCAATAAGGATGGCTAGTCTTATCCCCGCAAGGGTCTTGGGTATGGAACGTGAAATTGGTTGTTTGGCGCCAAACACGCAGGCTGATTTTTTGTGGATGAGAAAGAATTTAGATGTCGAAAAAGTTTGGAAGGCTGGGCAAGAGATAACTTGATCAAAAACTCACTCTGGATATGCGATCACACCCCCTGTTAGGGGCTTAAGAACACCAGTTGTTTTGGGGTATGAAATTGGAAGATTAGCCAATGATCTTGCTGCAAGAAAAGCAAAGCATTCTGCCTCTATAGCATCGCCTCGCCAATCATAATTATCTGCAGTTTTAACCTCAATATTTCCTCGAGTTGCAATTTCTCGCATCATTGTTGTGTTTTTTCGCCCACCACCTGAAACGATTAACTGAGTTGGACGTATGGGAAGCATATCCAGACTTTTTGAAACTGCTGCGGCTACTAAAGCCGTTAAGGTTGCCGCGCCATCTTCAAGTGACATCCCACCTACTAATTTATACGAAAAATCAAAGCGATCTAAGGATTTTGGATATTTGAGTGAAAAATAAGGATCTTCTAAAATTTTTTCTAATTTATTCTCATCAACATTTCCTGTAGCTGCTAGTGTGCCATTTACGTCCATATCACCAGCATTAAAAAACTTAATCCAATCATTTAATGGGGCATTGGCAGGACCGGTGTCAAATGCAATTAGGCCATAATTTTCTGAGTAAAAACTTAAATTTCCTAAGCCACCTAAATTAAGGATAGCGGTAGTTGAAGTGGCGCCAATTTTGTTGAGTAACGCAGCATGATATATTGGGCAAAGAGGAGCGCCTTGCCCGCCTTCTTCAATGTCATGGGTTCTGAAATCATACACAACGGGTAGATCAAGCGCGTTAGCCATAGCCTGGCCATCCCCAAGTTGCCGGGTCGCCCCTTTTATTACTTTGTTGGCAGGTCTATGCAAAACGGTCTGCCCATGAAAGCCAATCGCTGAAATTTCTTTTTTATTTATTCCTGCTAGCTTGATGCATTTTTTAACCGCCTCTGCCTGAGACCTTGTAAGTGCTGCTTCTGCTTTTGAAAAAATTTCTGGTTCTTTACCTATAAAATTCCAGCGCTTAGCTTCATTCAGGGCAGATATTATTAGGCTTTTTACGCCTTCTGAATAGGGTACTAAATCGTAATAGCCAAATTTTTCAATAGTTTTTCCATCGGTTCGTAAAAATGCAACATCAATATTCCCATCTAAAACTGTTCCTGTCATCAGGCCAATATACCAGCTCATTTTCATCTTGGTTCTGAGTTTCCGTAGTCAAAAATGTTTTTGGACTTTGTATTCAATTAACTTTTAGAATTTTTTATGAGTTGACTGCCTTTGTAAAGAGCCAAGGCGCGACCAGTCGCTTTTCAAGAATTTTTTAAAATACTGTAGCTTGGAAATTTGACATTTAACTGTTTAAAGACATTCTAACTTTTTTACCTAAAAGTGCGTAACCAACATCATTCATATGCAGTGGATCGTCACTATAAAAAGCATTTTTATTTTCGCCATAAGCATCAAGCATAGAAGAGTGTATATCTATAAAACTCCAATTTTCATTGTTATTTATATATTTCTCTAACCAGAAATTAACTTCTTCAATCTCTTTCCTTAGGTGACGCCTGAAAGGGCAGGGTTTTATTGAGATTACTAAAACTTCAAAATTAGGTAGAAGCTCCGTTACTGTAATGAGAAAATTTTTGTAATCACGAATAACTTCAGAAACAGAAAGACCGCTTCCCAAGTCATTATCTCCTGCATAGATAATAATTTTTCCATTAGTTATTCTGGTTGTCAAAAGCCTTTCTGAAAATGCTTGGCAAGCAGCAATAGTCGCACCGCCAAATGCTAAATTAGATAGATGTGGAATACCCAAGTCAGTCTTGGCTTCTTTCCAAAGTCTGAGTGTCGAACTTCCATATAAAATAAAGTCTTGCTCTTTCGTTTGGCTAATATGGTTCTGAATTTCAACCTCACGGACGTCAGTGCCAAACTCCTCCTCGACAGGGCTGAGCAAACCGACGTTAGTTGATAGTGTTTGGCGTTTTGCAAAAGGCATAATATTTAACTCAGCGGCAAGTTCTATCGCCTCTTCGACATATGATCTAAAAGTTTTTCTATATTCTTTTAGAAAGCTTTCTATTTCGGTTTCGCTTGAGGTATCGGCTACCATATCAGACAATCTGAAGCCTGGTTTTATTACAGCAGCATAATTCGTTCCGGAGACGGGAAAATCAAAATTTGCTAGGGCTATTGGAACGATTACGGGTGAGGGTTTTAGATTAGCGGCAAGCTTAAAGGCTCCCAGCTTTAATGGACCTGGAGAGGTGGTCGTTAAATTATCGGGCGTTTCCGATGTGCCCTCTGGAGCGATGACGAGTGGTCGCCCTTCATCAAAAGCTTTTTGGGCTTCAATGAACAAACTTTCTTTCCGGGCCTCCTTCTCAACTTGTGTTTCATCAAGTCTATCTGACTCTGGTGTGTGAACAACAATGTTATCAAGTCGAGAATAATAACCGTTACGCCAAAATTCGGTGTTCCTACTGGCGCGAACAATTCTTTGTCCTCCGTCACCGTATTTTGGATATAAAATTTTGGAACTGACGAAGTGACTATCTATTGAAAATGCGTGACCATTTGCCAGCACGTTTTCTGGACAGGAAGCAAGATGATTATAAATGAAAATTGTTTTGGATTCTTTGGGAAGATTTTCCATACCTTTTATTACATAAGGTACTTGGTCAAATGCGCGGGCGAAATCCAGCTGAATAAGTTCTCTTAAACTTGATGCGTTTGTACCTTTTTTTGCACTCGCAACGCGGGTATAAATTTTGTTTAACTGTTCAAAAAAACGATGTTCGCGTTCAACTGGCTTCAACGCATCCAGCGCCAAAGAGCCTACTGTTTTCTCAGCTTCATTACCTTTAAGAGCTGCTTCATAAATGCAGTCCAAACCAAATTTTCTTGTAAATCTATTATCGATCATGTGCACTGCACAATGAAGTGGTGACTGTACGGGAATTTTTGACCCGTTGAAGCTGATAAGTGTTTTTAAAAATTCAGACCCCGGATTATCTGTGAAGTTAAAGTGTCTGTTAGCTGATTGTTGAAATCGACCAATTTGCCAAATTTGTCTTTGGAATAAAAAGGAAGCGAGTAATGGTTCGACTTCCATCATCGACCTTAAATTTTTCTTGGAAAATTTAAGGATAGCGGTGTCACGGTTCGATTTGATGGAGTATGGTGCAATTAAGTTTGAGTGACCGTTTGCCCACGAGAGGGCAACACCGGGTGTTACGATTGTTCGGGTCTTCTGAACAATTTTATTGTCTAGTTTAAACGAAAAGTTAGCCTCTAAGCTACCAGTGAACAAAATTATTAGGTCTTCACATAGCTCCCCTTCATTCATAATGATTTCGTTGGCTGGAAATAATAATAATTCGCTAAATTTTAAAAGGTCGGGTAGCCTCTCTTTGTCAAGTTGAGCAAAAAAAGCGCTGTTAGTTAGCCTTTTAACAATATCTCTGTCGCTATTAAACAAAACGCCATTAAATTTTTTTTGTATCGGTTTTGGCTTCGCTGGTTTGAAATGACGTGTAGCCCATAAAAGTTCAGTAGATCGGCTCAGAACAAAGCTCATTAAAGAAGCACCACTAATCTGGTCAATGATCAAGAGATCATAAAGAACTGACAGAGGAAAAATTAAAATTTGGCTCTCTTCTATAATAGTAAGGTCAGACATGTACCTACCTGGTGAGTTTAATCCAGATACACCTAATGGCACAATGTGTTCCGTAACAGTTGCGAAGGTAATATTTTGGTCGTCAGCTTTTCTTGTAAATTCAACTTTGCCTTTAACCAAAAAGTATAGATTTTCCGCTATTTGATTTTGATGAAAAAGAGTTTCGCCTATCTTATAAACTTCAACCCGGCAATTATTATTAATAATGTCCTTAGCTTTTTCAGACAGTGTTAGTTGTAAATCAAAGTAATTTTGGCTCTCAATGAAAAAAGAAGCTGGGCTTTCATCCAAGTTTTGTAAAATCTGCAGCATGAAAACTCCAACTCTAAGATTATTAAATAAACTTTGCTGACATTGCCCCTAGATTAAAATTTTTAAGGCTTTTTTATTAAGAAAAACTTAACCAGAAAATTTTTGTGTCTAATTTTTATTCATAGGGCTAAAATTTTAGCCACATTTCAAATCAAACTATACTTGGTTGGAAGTAGTTAGAGGTGTCCAAAATCCATCAGTTGAACTATCTAGATAGGCAAAGCCTGTTGGGAACAATTTAAAACCCTTTGGTGCATCTGATCTTCTATTGAAAGAAAATCTTGTACAAGTTGAAGGGGCTGTTACGACAGAATGAGCGCCTAACGAGCCATGATATACCCCATGCACATGGCCACATAGAATTCTTACGGGTTTGGCGGCAGTATTTAAACATTCTAATAGTTCTTCTGAGTTTTTAAGCCCTATCTTATCCATGAATGGAATACCTGTTTTTATCGGTGGATGGTGAATTGCAAGCACAAGATTTTTTTTGATTTCAAATTGTATATTTTCTCGTAAAAAATTTAAACTTTCTTTTCTGAGCATGCCAAAGGTTTCGCCTTCTACTAAAGTATCCAAACCAATAACTTTAGTGTCTGATGTTTCATAAGCCCAATCAAAAAATTGCGAGGTTGCAAAATTAGAAGCGGTAGTGAAGTGGTCCATCATAGGACGTCTTAGGTCATGGTTTCCAGGAACTGCTAGTATGGGTAAGTCCATTTTTTTTAGTATCTTATGAGCATTTAAATAACTTGTTTTGCTTCCATCATCACTAATATCACCAGTTATAATTATACCATCAAGTTTGCCAAAATCGTTTATCTTGTTCACTATTTTACTGACAGTATTTTTTAGAATTAATGTAGGCAACATACCTTTAAGTGAAGTAGCTTCACTCTCAGATAGATGGAAATCAGATAAGTGTAAAAATGCTGACATTCTAGTTCCGATTAATAGTTCTTTCTTAAAACTAACAATTTTTTTTTGCTTGAAAATAAGATTATTTGAAAAACTCAAACAATCAGAAAGAAAAAGTGGGTATGACGAAATCCGGTCTGTCTGAATTAGTCGTTATATTTGTTATTTCTTCTTCGGTTTTAGATTCGCTTACGCCTGTTTGAACAAGTGCGCTTGAGCAATTAGCATAAAAACTACCCCTAATATCATGTTCAGGACTGTCGCCGATGCATAACACTTTCGAGGCGGCTATTTTAGGAATTTTGTTAAGTGCGAATTTGTAAATTTCCTGATAAGGCTTCCCAAACCAAGTGACCGTTCCTCCCATTTTCTCATACTCATGTGCAATTATTCCTGCTCCAAAAGAGGTTCCATTGGGAGTGAGCATCACCAAATCAGGATTGGTACAGTAGGCTTGTATTCCTTTGGCAGCCAAGGGTTTTAAAATAGAAGTGTAATAACCAATAGACTTATGATCAGATTCTGATCCAGCAATAATTAAGAGTTCGGCTTCATTTGTGTTTTTGGCAAGATCACAGGAAAGACCATTTATTGGTGAAGTATCTGAGTCTCTTGATATTAAAAAAATTTTGGGCCTTACCGTCCCGCTGTTTTCAATTTTATTTTTGATCGTCCAATATGCGACTTCTCCGGAAGTAATAACTGAGGTAAACAAAGTTAGATCAAATCCAAACTTTTCTAGTCGTTTGATATTTTTTTCAGACCTTTTTCCGGAATTTGAAATTAAAATTATCGGTTTGTTGTACTCAGAAAGCTTTTTGATTGCTTCTATCGCGAAAGGGTAGGGCCCAGTAGCGTCCATCAGTACACCAAATTGATCAATAAAAAATGCATCAAATTGGTCCGCAAGAACTTTTAAGGTAGTGTGCTTCATTCAACGTTCTTTTTTAGAGTAAACACATTATAAAAAATGAACTGATTTTTATTTATGTTTCATTTAAATAATAGCGCCACGAACTTTAGCTGAAACCCATTCCGATATGAAAACAGTTACCAATATGACTATCAAAATTAAAGATACTTGTGTCCAGGCTAGCGTATTCAGAGAACCATTTAATTGTAAACCAATTCCTCCGGCACCAACTAAACCTAAGATTGTTGACTCTCTAATATTGATATCCCAACGATAAATACCAACACCAGCTATAGTTGGGAGAACCTGTGGCAAAATACCAAATAACATTTTTTGGGAGCTACTTGCGCCAGTTGCTTCAATAGCTTCAACCTGTGTGTGATCTATTTCTTCAATAGACTCATAGATAAGTTTAGCGCAAAACCCTACAGACCTAAGCCCAATTGCAATTGTACCAGCCAAAACACCAGGGCCCAAAATAAAAACTAAAATAAGAGCCCAGATTAGAGAGTTCACGGATCTAGACGAAACAATAATGAAGAGGCCTATCGAGCGTACAACAATGTTTGGGGTTGTATTTCGAGCTGTAGCAAACGCGACTGGTACAGCTATAACCATTGCTATAACAGTTCCTAGTGTCGCAATATTAATTGTATCCCAAACAGGTTTCCATAACTTATCCATATAAGACCATTTTGGAGGAACCATGCGTGCGCCTATGTCGGCAGCTTGATTAGGTGCATCGGTTACGAAAAACCACACTGTTTTTTCGGATATCATCTGCCAAGCATACATAATAATGGCGATACCGATTAACCAACAAATCCATCTAATCCATTGTTCTTTCGAAGTGCGAAGACGCCAAGATTCAGACCCGTTATTTGTAATTGTTGGCATTACTGCACCCACTTTCTCATAAAGCTTGACGTATATTCCATAGCCATCACAATTAAGATTATAATTATGAGTATCGCGGCTGCCGTATCGAATTCATATCTAGAAAAGGAGGTATTCAAAGTTGCACCAATTCCGCCGCCGCCAACAATGCCGACAACTGCAGACTCTCTGAAATTAATATCCAAACGATATACTGATAATCCTATCATTCTTGGCATAACCTGAGGTTGAATGGAGTAATTGACCCACTGAAACCAATTTGCTCCAGTTGCTTTTACAGCTTCAGCTTGAGATGCGCTAGAATTCTCAATATCTTCTGCGAGTAATTTGGCATAAAAGCCAATAGTTCCAAGCGCTAGAGCAACAAAACCAGCAAATGGTCCGAAACCAAACAATTTTACTGCGAAAATTGCGAGTATTATTTCAGGAAAAGTTCTAGAAGCGGCTATTATTCCTCTACAAAACAAATACACCCAGGCGGGTGCTAAGTTACGAGCAGCGCCTAGGCCTACAGGAATAGATAAGGCAATTCCAGCAACCGTAGAAATAATTGCCATCCAAATACTTTCGGCAATTCCTTCCCAAAGAACCCCACGATTATCGGCAAAATTTGGTGGAAAAAATGAATCTAAGAACCTTTGAGCTCTTGGCAAACCTTCCTTCACGCGCTCAATATCAATATTCATCGTGCCCAGGGCTGCAGCAAGATAAATTGCTCCGCCCACGATTAAAAGCCATCTTACAAAGCTATTTTTAATAAATGGAGCTTTCTTCCAACTGGAAGGGTAGCTATCTGTTCCCGAAGAGTCTGCCATGATTAAAAGTCTTCCTCTTCGTCATCATCCTCGTCTGTTGACTTAATGGTTGCTGACCAATCTTCCTCACCGTAAATTCTCGTTAGAACTTCAGGCGTAAGTCCTTCTGGCTTTCCATCATAAACAACAGAGCCTAATTCTAGACCTACAACACGCTGAGAAAACATCTGTGCTAAAAACACATCGTGAATGTTAATGATGGCCGTTAGACCTCTTTCAGAGCATAGTTCTTGTATCAATCTCATTATTTGACGAGATGTTTTGGGATCAAGACTTGCCGTCGGTTCATCCACTAATAGCAGGTCTGGGTTTTGAATTAGTGCTCGGCATATCCCAACGCGTTGCCGTTGACCTCCTGATAATTCATCGGCACGTTTATCGGCCATATGCTTAAGGCCAACGCGGTCCAACAGGCGATAGGCTTCCTGAATATCGGCACTGGGAAATTTCCTAAAATAACTACGCCAAAATCCAACGTAACCAAGACGACCTGATAACACGTTTTCCATTACAGTAAGGCGTTCAACCAAAGCATATTCTTGAAAAATCATTCCCATTCGTCTTCGTGCGCGTCTTAGTGCTGATGACGAAAGCTTTGTTAACTCTAATTCTTTCAATACAACACTGCCAGATGTCGGCTGCACAAGTCGATTTATGCATCGGATCAAGGTGGACTTGCCTGCCCCTGAGGGACCGATTAGAGCCAGTACTTGCCCTTTTGGAATTTCTAAAGAGACGCCTTTTAGAGCGAGTTCTCCAGTATTATATCTTTTTGTTAATTCGCTCAGTTGAAGCATTTTGTACCTGTATTCCTATACATTTGATTTCTAAAATTAAGAAATTTAGTGACCTGGCCTTTAGAGAGGCCAGGTCCTCTGTTTAAATTTATTTACAGTCGTAACTTACACCGTTTGCTGCATCGATGCCTCTGATCACAGCCCAGTCATTTTTATGACGGATTCCTATGAAGCGATCAGCTTTAGCAAACTCTTTTTTGAAAGTTGCGTCTGAGTCAAAATCAAAGCTCCAAAAAGCACTTTTGATTTTAGCAACAAGCTCAGGGTGTAGGTTGTGGGCATGGCCATAACCTGTTGTTGGAAAAGTTGCTGACGTGTAAATTATTTCAAGTACGTCTTTTTCGATAACACCACGGCGTTCCATGCGCTGTCTGACAGAGTTCGCTATAGCAGCTACTTCATAGTCACCATTGTAAACACCTAAGATAGAGTTATCGTGCTTGCCTGAAAATGTTGGGGTAAAATCTTGTTCGGCAATTAAGCTAAATTCACCCTTCAGAATAGCAGATGGTGCTTTAAACCCTGAGTTAGATGTGGGTGATGTAAAAGCCATTGTTCGACCTTTAATGTCTGCAGGCGATGCGATGTCACTTCCTTTTTTAACAATGATTTCCATTTCATAGCCGAAAGAACCATCATCATAGGCCATCATCCCAAATGGAACAAAGCCCGCGCAGCTAACAGCAATCGGGTTGGATCCAGTATTGAAACCCGCGACGTGCAATCTTCCAGAACGCATAGCCTCTAGTTGCGCTGCATTTGACTCAACCGGGAAAAAGACAACTTTTCGATCAATCATCTTTTCAAGATGGTCTGTAAATGGTTTCCACACGTTTGCATAAACGGCAGGATCTTCAACAGGTGTGTAAGTGAAAATTAATGTCTTTGGGTCAACCCAATCCTTTGGATCAAGCGGTAGGTCAGCAACTTGGTCTAAGTTTCTATCGCAATATGCTTCATCCAATGTGCCTCTATGACAATCTTCAGCAACAGCTTGCGTCACAAAGCTTGCACATAGCATTAGGGCAGCAGAAATAGCTGAGCCCACTTTCAATTTAGTGATCATTGTTCCTCTCCAGTTTTATCGATTCTATAAACGAGGTTATGCGGCAACTTGTCTTCAAACAACAAATTTCTTCAAAAATATCAGCCATTTCTGAAAAATATCTGCTATTTACAAAAAATGAGAATTTCTTCAAACATAAAGAAATTTGATTCATTCAAAACTCAGCAGTGACATAAATAATTTTTTTGAACAAAATTTTGGAGTTCAATGTGACTAACTTAATTAATCAAAATGCGAGCCTCATTTTTGATTTAGATGGTACTTTAATTGACAGTGCTAAGGATATTCAATGGGTCGCCAATAAGGCTTTATCTGAAATAGGAGCTACTCCAATTAGTTATGAAGAAGCCGTTAGCTTTATTGGTGAGGGTGCACCTCTGTTTGTTAAAAAAATGATTGTGGCTCGATCAATCGAAAGCTCGAAGCATGATTTTCTTCTGGAACAATTTTTAAAATTTTATGAAAACGCAGTACAATTTACTGAGCCTTATGAGAATGTTGTCCCAATTTTAGAAATTCTAAATTCGCGTCACGAATTAGGACTATGTACAAATAAACCGCTTAAGCCTGCATTGAAAATTTTGAAGCATCTAAAGTTAGATTACTTCTTTAAATGTATAACCGGAGGTGACAGTTCTTTTGGAAGAAAACCTGACCCTAGTCCTTTATTGAATACATCCGCCAGTGTGGGAGATGGTTTATGTATTTACGTCGGCGATAGTGAAGTTGATGCTGAAACGGCCAAAAGAGCTGATGTACCATTCCTACTCTTTACGGAGGGATATCGAAAAACACCGATTGAAGAAATCCCCCACACATATTCATTTTCTTCGTTTAATAAATTACCTGAGCTAGTTGAAAAAATATTAGAAAACACCAACAGGTAAAAATATCTCCATTTGAAATTTGTGAATATCGAATTGAACTTGTGTTTGATTTTTGACTTCTCTGCATCACCTGTATCTTGTATTTAAATTAGTGGGTTTGACCCTTGGCCCCCAATTAGTATTATTTGGGTTTTTGGAAAGAAAAAACGGGAGAGATCTTATATGAGTATTTTGCGTGGTATGCGGGTTTTTGAAAGCTCAGCCTTTGTCGCTTTACCTCTTGCAGGCATGCAGTTAGCTCAAATGGGTGCTGAAGTTATTAGGTTTGACAATTTAGGGGGAGGTCTTGATCATTTCAGAAGACCGCTTGCTCCTAACGGCGAAAGTTTATTCTGGCATGGTCTTAATAAGGGGAAAAAATCATTTGCTGTAAATTTAAAATCTGAACAAGGACGCGAACTAGTCAGTGATCTAATCACCTCAGATGGTGAAGATGCTGGACTATTTATTACTAACCTGAGGGTACCTGGTTGGACAGATTATGAAAGTCTTAAAAAGAAAAGAGCGGATCTAATAATGGTGACTTTAAAAGGTGATCGACATGGTGGCCCGGAAGTTGATTACACTGTAAATCCAGCTCTTGGAATTCCTCACATTACAGGTGCTGAAGGCAGCCATGAGCCCGTGGCAAATGCCTTACCTGCTTGGGATTGCGTGGCAGGTAATATGGTTGTTTCCTCGCTACTCGCAGCCGAGCGAGATCGTTTCCGATCTGGAAGGGGTCAGAATGTGGAGTTTGCATTAAAAGACGCAGCAGCTGCAATCATTGGTCACCTTGGAATGATAGGGGAGGCAACAATTTCCGATCAACAAAGAGGAAAATCGGGCAATTCTGTATATGGAGCCTATGGCCAAGATTTTGAGTGTGCATGCGGTGGTCGAGTTGTAGTAATTGGGCTTACCTTAAGACAATGGCGTGGCCTATTGAAAGCAACTGATAAAGCACAGGAAATTAAAAGCCTCGAGCAAAACTTGGGTCTTTCATTGGATGATGAAGGACATCGTTGGGAAAATCGGCATGAAATAAATAATGTTTTTAGATCTTGGTTTGCAGAGCGAAAGATTACTGACTTTGAGAACAATTTTAATGAACTTGGTCTTACCTGGTCACGTTTCAGAACAACGAAAGAAGCACTTACTGAGGACGCAGATACATTTTCTGATAATCCAATGTTTCAAAAACTAAGTTTTGAAGGTATCGGCGAATATATGGTTCCTCGCTCGCCACTAGAATTTTCTAACTATGATAACTTACCTGCGCAAAAACCCCCAAAACTTGGTCAGCATACAGAGGAAATTTTAGCAGATGTAATGAGGTTAGGATCAGGAGAAATTGGAGGGCTTTTTGATGCCGGTATTGTTGGTTCAGCTACTAAAAATTTGTGAAAACTCTGAAAGTAATCTTAATGACCAAAGATAATAGAAAAAAACCAAAATCAGATGCTAGAATAGCAGGGGAAGTGGCAACTTATGTTTTGCTTGGGCTCGGTATTTTCGTTTTTGTAATTGTCGCTTCGTCTTAAGCTTCCCGTTCAATAATTTTATTATGTTGGGGTAGATATACACCAATCAAGAGAATTCCGGCCAAACCCAATATAGATGCTGGAACCAAAGTCATCGATATCTGTAAAGAGTTGATAGCAGCTTCGGTTTGGTCGGTTATTCCCTCCGTTGTTTCTTTCCATCCATACAAACTCAAAATGAACCCTAACAGTAGTGGAGAAATTGCATTTGCTACTTTCTGACCAAAGAGCCAAACAGCGGAAAAAGCGCCCTCAATAGACTCACCCGTTTTTTCACGAGTGACGTCCATTAGATCGGGATAAAGCGCCCATGGTATTTGTTGATAAGATCCATTGGTCATTCCAGCCAAAATAAATAGTCCAGCCAGCAATGTGACATTGAAATTGGGCAAACAGAAAAATATTAAAACCAATAAAATTATATAGCATATAATGCCAATAAGCTGAGCGGTAACTTTCCCATATATATTTGATAGTTTTACCCACAGCACCTGACTAATTATCGAGCCGATTACAAAAGCTGCGAACATGAGAGATAATGTTCCGAGGCCTTTTGCAATCCCTGAAAGTAGAGAATTTCCATCATCAAGTATCAGATACATTGCAGCGAAAGGTAATCCAGCCGTAATCAGCGCTATAGCTAGCGTCATAATACCATAAAGAACAACCAGGGTGATAAACGCTCTATTCGCAATGACTAATCCCACTACTTGTGAAAAGTTTTGTTGGGATGGTAGCAAAGTACGCGGGGTATTTCGGGTAAAAAATACTGAAAACCAAATAGATAAAACTATAAGCGGAGCTACACAGATCGCGGCGAATGTATAACCGGATCTTGTGTCTCCTGCCAGTATTGGGATCAGGGCGCCGCCTATTAAAATACCAAGTGAGGCAAACGCCATTCGCCATGCGGTCATCGAAGATCTCTCTTTTTTGTCCAAGGTCATTTCACCAGCCATAGCTCCATAAGGTATTGAAACCATTGTAAAACCTAGCGTTGCGATAAGAAAAAATATAGTAACCCAAATGAGGCTTTCATTGGTTCCAAAACCTTCTGGTACTGCAAATAATCCAATTATGGAGGCCGCTAAAATAACGGCACCCAATAGCATCCAAGGTGCCCTTCTTCCAAGGCGAGAAACTGTTTTATCACTAAAGTAGCCAATTATAGGATCTGAAATAATGTCAAAAACAAGAACAGCAGTTGTTATTGCCCCTGCCATAGCAATTGGAATTCCAAGAAAGCTATTCATAAAGGCTAAAATCAGTAGTTGTTTTACAATGACAAAAACAACAATCCCCATGTCTGCTAAACCCCAGCCTGCTTTTTGACCTGTTGTAAGTGACATTTTACACCCCCGAGATTGGTTTCCTAATTTTAGTCGTTTCTAATGAATGCTTATAGTGCAAATTTCAAACAGACAGAGAAATAAACATTTTTTACTTTATTAATTACAGCTATTTAAGCCATTCAGGAATTATATCTCTATCAATAATTTCTGTATAACTAGGTCTCTTGCGTATGATAGAAAATCTATCCTTATTGACCATTACTTCAGGAATTAATGGTCGAGTATTATATTCACTAGACATCACTGCACCGTAGGCGCCAGCAGATCTGAATGCCACCAGATCATTTTCAAAAAGCTCATTCATTCTTCGTTCTTTTGCGAAAGTGTCGCCAGTTTCGCACACAGGTCCCACCACATCATATACTTTCTCTGCTCGAGAGGCGTTTTGCTGTTCGATTGGTACAATGTCATGATATGCCTCATACATTGCTGGACGAATTAAATCATTCATAGCAGCGTCAAGTATGGCAAAATTTCTGTTTTCTCCACTTTTGATACATAGCACCGATGACACCAAAATTCCGGCATTACCAACAATCAGTCGGCCTGGTTCAATTTCTATTTCACAATCGAGGTGCCCCAAAACTTTTTTGACCATTTTCCCGTATTCTAAGGGTAGGGGAGGTGCAGATTGTTCACTTCCATAAGGTATACCTAAGCCGCCTCCAAGGTCTAAACGTGTGATTTTATGGCCGTCTTGCTTAAGAATTTGTGTCAAATCAGCAAGTTTTTGATAGGCCTTTTCAAATGGCTCCAAGTTGGTCAACTGACTGCCAATATGAAGATCTATTCCCACAATATCAATTCCGGGCATTTTTGCGGCGTCAGCATAAACATCTCTTGCTCTCGATAACGGAATTCCAAATTTATTTTCAGCTTTACCAGTTGCAATTTTTTCATGAGTTTGGGCGTCTACATCCGGATTTATCCTAATAGCTATAGGAGCTAATGTATTCATGGATGATGCTACTGAAGATATGTGTTTAAGTTCTGACTCGCTTTCCACATTAAATTGGCGAATACCATTTTGAAGGACCAATTTAATTTCCTCTAAAGTTTTTCCCACACCTGAAAACACAATTTTCTCTGATGGTATACCTGCAGAAATTGCCCGCCTATATTCCCCGCCAGATACCACATCCATGCCAGCCCCTAGGTTCCCCAGTGTTTTTAGAATAGCCTGATTAGAAGCAGCTTTCATTGCATAGCATATGCAATGATCCAAACCATCAAGAGCATCATCAAAAAGCTTAAAATGGCGTACCAAAGTAGCTGTTGAATATACATAAAAAGGCGTACCAACTGACGCTGCTATTTCAGCCACAGAAACATCTTCGGCATAAAGATGGCCGTTTCTATAATTGAAATGATCCATTAATTTTTTTGCTCCGCTTTCTTAAATGATGCTTCTATTTTAGAATTTTGTCTATTCGCTCAATAGCGCGTAATATATTGTCTTTGCTATTTGCGTATGAGAACCGCAAATATCCTTCTCCAAATTTACCAAAACTAGTTCCAGCAATAGTGGCAACACCGGCTTCATCAAGGATCAAATCCTGAGCTTGAGATGAAGAAAGCCCAGTTTCTGATATATTTGGAAATGCATAAAAGGCGCCAGCTGAGTCAATGCAGCTTACTCCTTTTAAGTCATTTAGTGCAGAAACGATAACTTTACGTCTTTCATCAAATTGTGACACCATTTCGAGAACCGGATCTTTTGGTCCTGTTAATGCAGCTAATCCTGCATACTGTGCTGCAGCGTTTACGCAAGAGTGATCATTAATACACAACCGAGTGACTTGGTCTACCATTTGATCTGGCCATACTGCATATCCCATACGCCAACCTGTCATGGCATAGGTTTTTGACCAACCATCTAAAACAATTAGCCTGTCTCGAATTTCAGGATACTGCAACAAGCTGACATGCTTCCGCCCATCATATAGCATTTGACTGTATATTTCATCTGATAACAAGGCTACGTGTGGGTGGTTTTTTAATCCTTCCACTAATTTATCAACCTCTGATTTTGGTGTGACTCCACCTGTTGGGTTTGCTGGGCTATTAATTATAATAAGCCTTGTTTTACTGGTTATCTGAGATAAAACCGCCTCTGCTTCGAAAGCAAACCCGTTTTCCTCTTTCAAAGCAATGGGCACTGCTGTGGCGCCAGTGTAGTTTATTACTGACTCATAAATTGGAAAGCCCGGGTTAGGGTACATTATTTCGGCACCTTTTTGACCAAATAAAAGTACAGCAAAAAACATAGTTGGTTTTCCACCTGGAACGACGATTATATTTTGTGGTTTAACATGGGTTTGGTGACGTTTTTCTAAGTCCCTTGCAACAGCTTCCCTCAATTCAGGAATGCCGTTTGCAGGAGTATATCCATGGTGCCCGTCTTGAAGAGCTTTTATTCCTGCCTGAACGATATGCTCAGGTGTTTTGAAGTCTGGCTGACCAATTCCCAGATTAATAATGTCTTTACCATTGGCAGCCAATTCATTTGCTTTCGCCAAAACTGTAAATGCTGACTCTGTTCCCAATCTAGAAATGCTGTCGGCGAATTGAAGTTGCGTCATTTAATTTTCCAAAAATTTATTTTATTTTGTTTCGTTACTTAAGGGTGGTTTTGGTGGGCCATCCACTCCGCAACCTGCTGTCAAACAGCAGAAAAGCAAAACGAGAGTAATAATTCTCATTCTAACTCCTTTTTCCATCTATCTATTTGAAATTGCACTTCTTCAGGGCAAGTCCCTCCGTAGGAAGATCGTGATTTAACTGAATTTTCAATAGATAGAACCGTAAAAACATCTTCTGTTATATCCGCATGAACTTTCTGCATATCTTTGAGTTCTAAATCGGACAAATCGCACTCTAATTGCTCAGCAAGCCTCACTAATTCACCTGTAATGTGATGAGCTTCCCTAAAAGGAAGATTTAAAACTCTGACTAACCAATCCGCTAAGTCAGTTGCGGTCGCGAAGCCAGATTTCGCTGCTTTTTCTAGGCTTTCTTTGTTAGCAGTCAAATCTTTAATCATGCCTTCCATTGCGCATAAGGCCAGTCTTAAACTATCCGCAGCATCAAAAACTTGCTCCTTATCTTCTTGCATGTCTTTTGAGTATGCTAAAGGCAGCCCTTTCATAACTGTCATTAAGCCTATATTGGCGCCTAAAATTCGTCCAATTTTTGCTCTTACTAATTCAGCTGCATCAGGGTTTTTCTTTTGGGGCATAATAGAAGACCCTGTTGAAAATCTGTCTGATAACTCAATAAATTTGAATTGCGCGGAAGACCATATTACCAGTTCCTCCGCTAATCGGCTTAAATGCATAGCACAAATAGAGGAAGAGGCTAAAAATTCTAAAGCAAAGTCGCGGTCACTAACTGCATCAAGAGAATTCGCTGTTGGTCTGGCAAATTTAAGCTTACTAGATGTATAGTTTCGGTCTATTGGAAAAGAAGTTCCAGCTAATGCAGCGGAGCCTAATGGACACTCATTCATTCTCGCTCTAGCGTCTTTTAATCGAGAACGATCCCGAGCAAACATTTCCACATATGCCATCATATGGTGACCCCAAGTTATTGGTTGGGCCGTTTGTAAATGCGTAAAGCCGGGCATAATCCAAGAAATGCCACTTTGCGCTTGATCGAGAAGGGCTCTGATTAAGTTTACTAAATTTTGGTCAATCAGATCTATTTGGCCTCTGACCCAAAGTCGAAAATCGGTTGCCACCTGGTCATTGCGGGATCTTGCAGTGTGGAGTCTGCCAGCAGGTTCACCAATCTTATCCTTCAGTCTTGACTCTATATTCATGTGTATGTCTTCAAGTGCAGTTGAAAATTCCAAGTCACCAGCTTCAAGCTCAGCTAGGATTTCCTCGAGGCCTTGCTTTATAGCATTAGCATCAGGAAGATTTATGATGCCTGTTTCAGCTAGCATTTCGGCGTGGGCTAAAGAACTTTCAATGTCTTCAGGTGCCAAACGCTTGTCAAATTCAATTGAGGCGTTAATTGCTTCCATAATGGCATCTGGTCCGGTAGAGAACCGACCACCCCACATTTTATTTGAGGATTTTTTTGACATGAAAATACCCTTTAAAGGATTAACAAATTTTTCAACTTTTGTTGTTCTTTATACGGCCTTTAGCTTGTGTGCAAATACTGTGCTTTCTGAAGTTAACAAATTTTCTATTTTAGAAGAATTTAAAGTTGGTGAAATGAAAAAGTTAATTTTGCACGAAACTCCAAAGGCATTGAGTGAAGAGGTATTTTATAAGCCAAACGGTGATCCAGTTATTTTGGAGTCTTTTTCAGAAAGTCTGACGCTAGTTAACTTTTGGGCAACTTGGTGCGCCCCATGTCTTAAGGAAATGCCTAGTTTGTCAAACCTTCAAAAAATTAAGGGTGGCAAAAACTTTAATGTTGTAACAATAGCTACAATGAGAAATTCACCAAAATCTGTGGATAAATTTTTTGAAAAAATGTCAATTGATAACCTAATAAAATATCAAGATCCTAAAGGGCACTTGGCCCGTTCTCTCAAAGTAGCAGGACTTCCATTAACAATTTTGATTAATAGGGATAGCAAAGAGGTTGCAAGGTTTATTGGTGATGCTGATTGGTCCAGCCCACAAGCTGTAAAATTAATTGAAAAGGCTATAGAAATAGAAATGCAAAATTGAAATAATTTTTTGAATTTTTATTATTAAACAAAGCTATTTATCAAATAAATAGTTTTTCCCGCAAGCTTGTTTAGTTCTAACCTAATCCAGTCAATAAGTTGGACATATGCAATAATGTAGCTTTCAGCTTCGGGTAAAAGTAATATCAATTCTGCATTAAAACTATAAACCAGAAAGGATGCGAGAACCACCAATAAGCCCAAAATGAAACCTGGAAACTGCGATCGTTTTTTTTCGTCCAGAGCTTCTGCAATTACATCTTTAGACTGATGCTTTAAAATGGCATCCTTTGTTAGAATTTCTGGATTATTGTTTTCTAGACTTTTTTCTGTTTTTTTCTTTTTAGATGGTTTGTTTTTATTGCTACGCTCTCGATCTCTAGCTTCGATTTCTCTTTTTGCCTCTTCTTTAAGTATTTTTATAACAGAAGGGTCAATTTTTCGTTGAGCAGACGCATTGTTTTCTAATTCAATATTATTTTCTTCGCTGCTTTTGGAGTCAAGCTGAGTAGGCTTTTCGTCTGTTGTCTTTTTTGTTCTGGTTTGAAACCATTTATGACCGCAACTCGCACATTGTACTTCTCTGCCTCCAATTGGCACTGCAGTACGAGGAACCTCGTAATTTGCTTTACAAGATGGACAAACTAAACGCATTTGCTCTCTTTTTAATAAATGTCTGCATCAGACTTTATGCCAGATAAAAAAATATATATAGCCGTAAAAGTACATGCTTTTAATTGTTGAACAACAGTTTATTACAGTATGGTAATTGTATTTATGAATAAAAAATAACTGAGGGACGATTTAGCTGTGATTGAGATGAAAAGCGCCGCATACTCTTACGGTGATGAACTTTTGTCAGAGCTAAATATATCTATATCTCAGGGTTCTTTTTACTTTCTTACTGGGCCGTCAGGATCTGGTAAAACAACTTTTCTTAAAATGTGTTATGGCTCTCTCGTTCCTACGTCTGGGGCCCTTACGATCTTTGGTAAAGAGTCTTCAGATTTAACCCGCGATGAAATGGCTTATTTAAGGAGAAAAATTGGCGTTGTCCATCAGGATTGTCAATTTTTGGATCACTTAAACGTGAATGATAATATAGCACTACCGATAATGGTTTCGGGTCAGAATTCTTTGTCAGATAATGTAAATTTAAAGGAGCTTTTGAACTGGGTTGGCCTGTCCCATAGATCAAAAGCTCTGCCACCTGAACTTTCTGGTGGCGAAAGACAAAGAGCAGCATTGGCTCGCGCTATCATTATGTCTCCAGATGTCATATTGGCTGATGAGCCTACGGGTAATATTGATTGGGAAATGTCTCAAAGACTAATTCGTTTGTTGATCGAATTAAACCATATGGGGAAGACAATCGTGATTGCTACTCATGATTTAAACTTGATAAGATTTACAAAAGCTAGTGTGCAGGCGCGTGTTTTACGGATAAGCAACAAAAGAGTGCAACTTGCTGGAAGTGATTTGTAATGTCCGGCATTAAAAAAGTCTTTTTATCAGATAGATATGTAAATCAAATTGTTCCAAAAAATGGTTTCACTACACTTTTGACATTTTTTACTTCTGCATCAATGGCGTTCTTGATTGTATTTTCAGTAGCTCTCTCATCTGCAGCCGATCGTTTAGCTCAAAATTGGTCTGACTCATTAAAAAATTCCGCAACATTGCGAGTATCTGCACCTTCAATAGACTTGGAGGCACAAACAGAAGCGGCCTTGAGCGTATTGTCTACTACGAGAGGAATTGCCTCCTTTCGTGTGTTAAAGCCAGAAGAACAACAAGCACTACTCGAGCCTTGGTTTGGTCCGAAAGTTCCCATAAAAAATTTACCCATGCCCCGTCTTATCAGTATTGAAGAAGATGAAAATGGTTATGATAGAGTAGGATTACGGTTAAGGCTGGCAGCCGAAGTCCCCGCAGCAGTATTGGACGATCACACAAGGTGGCGCGAACCTCTGATTAAAGCAGCTGATCGCATTTGGTTTTTGGGTTGGTTTTCTATAGGATTAATCGTGTTGATAGTCGTTGCGATGATGACACTGGTGACCCGTGCAGCATTGTCTTCAAACAAAAAAATCATTGAGGTTTTGAGATTGGTTGGAGCAACTGATCAATATATTGCTTCGGCTTTTGTTCGAAAACTTGCAAACCAAGCTTTCTTTGGCTCTTTATTAGGATCATCCTTAGCATCTTTAACTTTATTTCTCCTACCATCTGAGTCTGATCAAGCTGCGATTTTAACAGGGCTACGATTAGAGGGGATGGAATGGATTTGGTTAGGCATAGTACCCCTGTCTTTTTCTTTTTTAACGTTTTTAACAACACGTATTTCTTCACTGAGTATCCTTAGGACCCTGACCTAATGGCTTATGCTATTCAATATACACGCTCTCTTTTTTTCCTTATCCAGATGTATCTCATGATGGTAGTTTTTGGTTTATTGTTCTGTCCATTAGTCAGCCTAAATAGAAAGTATTCATATTTGGCTGTTCATGTTTGGTGCCGATGGGTTCGCTGGACAGCTTCTTGGATGGTAGGTCTTAAATCTGAAGTTAGGGGTGTAATTCCAGATCACGAATTCATTATAGCGGCAAAACACCAAAGCTTTTTTGATATAATTTTGATCGTAAGTGAAACGCCAAGGCCAAAATTTATAATGAAATCCTCATTACGTTGGGCGCCTGTCTTGGGTTGGTATGCAAAAAAAATTGGATGTGTTGCAGTTGAAAGAGGAAAAAGAACCGAAGCCATTCAAAAAATGATGTCTTCGGTTGCATCAGGTACAGCTCCGCCTGGTCAACTTATTATTTATCCACAGGGAACCCGAGTTGCTCCAGGAGATTTTAAACCATATAAAATAGGCGTAGCAGCGCTTTATCAGCAAACTGGTCAAGAATGTTTACCTGTGGCTTGTAACGTTGGTCTTTTCTGGCCCAAGTATGGGGTTATGCGAAAGCCCGGATTGGCAGTTGTTGAGTGTTTGCCCGTAATTCCTAAAGGTTTAGAAAACTCAGATCTTATGAATGAACTTGAGAATGTTATTGAAAAAAGAACAAATGAGTTACTTGCTGAGTCAACCTTGAAATAGGGTCTAATTTAGTATGCTCATATTTTTGCGACATCTGGCCGCAAGTGGTCTGGTAAATGTCGGAAATGCAAAATTACAATTTTACTTAAGCTTTATACGATTTAGAGACGTTTATCATTGTATAGGGGACACCTAGATGAGCTATAAAACCGATATCGAAATAGCGCGTAGCGCCGAAAAAAAGCCAATTCAAGAAGTTGGAGCTCACCTTGGAATTCCTGCAGAACATTTGTTACCTTTTGGTCATGATAAAGCAAAGGTATCTCAAGAATTTATAGATAGTGTTCAGGATAGAACTAACGGGAAACTAATTCTTGTAACGGCTATCAATCCCACACCGGCTGGAGAAGGTAAAACAACAACAACTGTTGGTCTAGGTGATGGGCTCAACAAAATTGGAAAAAATGCAACGATCTGCATAAGGGAAGCATCTCTTGGGCCAAATTTTGGTATGAAAGGCGGGGCTGCTGGCGGTGGTTATTCACAAGTTATTCCAATGGAGGATATGAACCTACACTTTACAGGGGACTTTCATGCAATAACATCGGCGCATTCGCTACTCTCAGCCATGATCGATAATCATATCTATTGGGGTAATGACCTAGGTATTGATACTAGAAGGGTAGTTTGGCGTAGAGTTGTCGATATGAATGATAGGGCCCTGCGTCAAATTACGGCCTCTCTAGGGGGTGTTTCAAATGGATTTCCTAGAGAAGCAGGGTTTGACATCACGGTTGCCTCAGAAGTTATGGCAATTTTGTGCCTAGCAAAAGATCTCAACGATTTACAGACGAAATTAGGTAATATGATAGTTGCCTACAGACGTGACCGTAGCCCAGTATTTTGCCGAGATATACAGGCGGATGGGGCTATGACAGTTTTGCTGAAAGACGCGATTAAACCCAATTTGGTGCAAACTTTAGAGAATAACCCAGCATTTGTACATGGTGGGCCATTCGCCAATATAGCACATGGATGTAATTCATTAATCGCTACTCAAACAGCGCTTAAATTATCTGATTATGTTGTGACAGAAGCTGGCTTCGGTGCAGATTTGGGTGCTGAAAAGTTTTTAAACATAAAATGCCGTAAAGCTGGCTTGTCTCCATCTGTCATAGTGCTTGTTGCAACCATTCGTGCAATGAAGATGAATGGTGGTGTGTTAAAGGAAGACTTAGGCCAAGAAAATGTGAGTGCTGTTAAGTCTGGCTGTGCAAATTTGGGCTGCCATATAGAGAATTTGAAAAGTTTTGGTGTGCCGGTGATTGTGGCAATTAATCATTTTGTTAAAGACACTCAAAATGAGATAAATGCTGTCATGGAATTTGTTACCAGCCAGGGCGCGGAAGCTATTGTATCAAAACATTGGGAGTTTGGATCAGAGGGTTCAGTAGATTTGGCAAAACGAGTAGCAGAAATTGCTGACTCAGACATATCTGATTTCGCACCAATCTATCCTGACAACATGCCACTAGCTGAAAAAATACAAACAATTTGTAAAAGAATTTACAGGGCTGACGAAGCGCTTATGGATAAGAGGATACGTGATCAGTTGAGGCAATGGGAAGATCAAGGATACGGTGATTTGCCAATTTGTATGGCTAAGACACAATACAGTTTTTCAACTGATCCCAACTTACGAGGTGCACCGACTGGCCATAGTGTGCCAGTTCGTGAAGTCAGGATTAGTGCAGGGGCGGGCTTTATTGTTGTTGTATGTGGTGAAATTATGACAATGCCAGGTTTGCCTCGAGTACCTGCAGCAGAATCCATTTATCTCAATCGCTTTGGTGAAATAGAAGGGTTGTTCTAAACTTGAATTTAATGTTTTACGTAATAAAACTTTGAGTTCAGGAGATCGCAATGACAGAACTTACAAAACCGGATGATTGTAAAAGTATGGAAGAATTGCGTCATCAAATTGATAAGTTGGATATCAAAATAGTTGAACTATTAGCCACGCGTTCACAGTTCATAGATCGAGCAACTGATTTGAAAAGTATAAACGGGATGCCTGCAAGAATTCCTGATAGAATTGAAAGTGTTGTTTCAAATGCGCGGGAGGCTGCGCAAGAACTAGATCTTGACTCAGATTTGGTTGAAAAAATCTGGAGAATTCTGATTGAGTGGTCGATTCAAAGAGAAGCAGAAATTATTCGCGAAGAATAAATTTATTTCCTCTAACTTTAAGGGATACTGACGATGGTAGCGCAAATAATAGATGGCAAGCTTTTCTCGCAAAGACTCAGAGATAAAGTTGCTCTGAACGTGGCAGATTTAAAAAATAACCACAAAATCACACCAGGTCTCGCAGTGGTGCTAGTGGGCGAGGATCCAGCAAGCCAAGTTTATGTTAAGTCGAAAGGTAAGCAAACAAAAGAAGCAGGCATGAATTCTTACGAATATAAACTGAAAGAAGATACGTTGGAACTGGATCTTCTAAAGTTGGTATACGATTTAAATAATGATGACGCTGTACATGGAATTTTAGTTCAATTGCCATTACCACCGCATATCAATGAAGAGGCTGTAATAAACGCAATTGATCCTGCCAAAGACGTCGATGGTTTCCATATTTCTAACGTTGGCCTACTTGCCACAGGTCAATCTTCCATGGTCCCGTGCACACCACTAGGTTGTTTGCTGATGCTAAAAGAATTTCATGGATCTTTATCAGGTATGGATGCAGTAGTTGTTGGTCGCTCCAATATAGTCGGCAAACCAATGGCGCAACTTTTGTTAAATGAAAGTTGCACCGTTACAATTACGCATTCCAGAACTAAAAACTTAGAACAAGTTGTTGGACGGGCTGATATTGTTGTAGCAGCAGTGGGTAAAGCAGAAATAGTCAAGGGTAATTGGATCAAGCCTGGAGCCACGCTTATCGACGTTGGTATCAATAGAGTTGAGGGAAGCAATGGAAGTAAACGGCTTGTTGGAGATGCTGAATTCTCAAGTTGCTCCGAAGTTGCTGGTGCTATCACCCCGGTTCCTGGTGGTGTCGGTCCAATGACTATCGCTTGCTTATTGGTAAATACTCTAGTTGCTTGTTGCCGCAAACATGGTCTCTCTGAGCCTGACATTAAATTAAGCTAATTAGCTTTAGAAATCGGGACTGGATAAACCTCCTTTCCGGTCATTATAGCGATGGCTTTTGTTTGCATAATCGAACGTAGTGGTTCCCGATTGCAATACAGGCCTCCAGTGTAAGTACCATAGGCTGGCATTATTACTCGATTATCGTCGATTAAAAAACAAGCTTTTGTAAAAGATTGGCCTTTAAGCCTTAACTTTATTTTGGGATGGTAATGGCCAGATATCTCGTAACTTTCTTTTGTATTTGCAATATGTTGAAAATTAATTTTTCCAATCTCTATAGACTGTACGAAACTCCCCCCTAATGCTTTAGGTGATGGGTCATGGTTCCCAGAAATCCATATCCATTCTTTACCCTCTTGCATCTTTCGAATCCAAAGGATTTCATCTTTTGGAAGGAACCTATCCCCTTCGTTATCGTCAAAACTGTCACCCAGACAAATAATCATTCTTGCCTTTGTAGTCTTAAGATCTTTTTCTAGTCTTAACAGTGTGTCTTGGTTTTCATAAGGAGGGATCCAAGATTGTCCCTTTCTAGCTAATCTATTCGACTTACCGAAATGAAGATCTGAAACACATAGCAAGGATTGGGATGGCCACCAGAGAGCCCCAGAGGGCAAGGCCACCAATTCATTTTCTGAAATAGAAAACTTAAAACTATCCATTTTTTTTAATTATTCCCAATGTAAAAATAATTTTTTCTACAGTCCGGCTTCTTTCATAAGCGAATTTGCCTCATTTTTTAATAATAGTTCTCTAGCCTGGCCCTCAATAGGTATAGTCCCTACCTCCAGTAACATTGGTGCAGCTAAAGGCGAAACATGTGGAAGATTTTTGTGGATAATATTATCGTCTACCCTTTTGAACATTTCTTCAATTCGGCTGAAATCAATTAACCCTTTCATGGCTTCGTCTTTTGTAATTTTTAAAAGCAGGTGAGTTGGATCGTATTTGACTAGAGTGTCGTATAATATATCTGAAGAAAAAGTTGTCTGGCGTCCAGATTTTCTAAGACCTGGTAAATTCCGATCAATTAAGCCAGATACTGAAGCCACAGCTTTAAATGTTCTTTTCATTAAAGCGTTACCTGAAAACCATTTATCTAGTCCTAATTCAATTTCGCTGAATTTGAATAATTGGATTGGGTTTTCTACTTTTTCTAATCCCCATATCAGCGTTGCATAATCATTAGCCACAAAGCCTAGTGGGGCGAGGTTTAGCTCTTCTAATTTTTTTGATAGAATTAATCCTAATGTTTGGTTGGCATTTCTCCCAGCAAACCCATAAACGACTAGATAGTGACGTGACTTTCTAAAAAACGTCTCAATTAATAAACTATTTCGAACCGGCAGTTGAGAAAATTCTTTTTGTTTGTTTAGCCAATTTACTGTGTCTGCTGGTAAATCTTTCCAACTTTGGTTTTCAAAGCTGTCTAAAATTCTATCGCTTAGTTTTGTACTTGTTGCAAATTTAGTCCCCATAAAAGTTGCAATTTTTGGCTGTTTATTTGCATTATGAGTCACCTCTACTATCATTTCGCGTAAGCTTTCGAAACGAACTATTTTACCGCCCATTAAAAAAGTATCACCTTTCGTCAAAGAGGCCGCAAACGCTTCTTCAATTTCTCCAAGAGGTTTTCCGCCACTTCGACGATGTGTTCGTACTTTCAGCGTTTCAGTATCTTGAATGGTTCCGACATTCATTCTTATTTTATTTGCAATTCTTGGATCACGTAAAATTAAATTTCCTGAGTGGTCTAATTTTAGTCTATGCCATTGTTCATATCGCTTAAGGGCATAACCTCCATCGATACAAAACCCCATGCATTCTTTAAACTCTTCGTGAGTTAAATTTTTATACGCACCAATTTGTTTTATTTCCTCAAATAATTTGGCTGGCAAAATTTTTCCCGAACAAGCCACGAGTAAAATATGTTGACATAATACGTCCAAGGATCCTGACGCTATTGGCTCGCCATCTAAATCCTTATCTCTAACGGCTTCTAGCGCTGCTTGGCATTCAACAATTTCAAATTTATTTGCTGGTACAATTATGGCTTTGGACGGTGTATTGTAAGTATGGTTTGCCCTCCCAATTCTCTGCACAAGTCTTTTTATGTTTTTTGGCGCGCCGACTTGCATGACAAGGTCAACTTCATTCCAGTCTATCCCTAAGTCTAGTGTGCCAGTACAAACAACTGCTCTCAATTCACCTTTCGTTATAGCTGCCTCAACGCGTTTGCGTTGCGCCAAATCCAGACTTCCATGGTGGATAGCTACAGGCAAGTTGTCTTGATTATTTAGCCAAAGATTATGAAAAAAGATTTCAGCCTGAGCGCGTGTGTTATGAAAAATAAGTGTTGTTTTGTGTTTCGATATTTGTTCCAAGACATCTGGAACAGCATATGTCGCTCCGGCCCCTGACCAGGGAGGTGAAGCGGTTGTCTGTAGCATAGAAATATTTGGATCAGGTCCAGGTTCAGCAAATATTATTGGGCAATTATTGTCATTTTCTGATATGAAACCTGCTATTTCTTGCGGATGATCAACTGTTGCCGACAAAGCCAGTTTGCGAAGGTTTTTTGAGATTGATTGCAAGCGAGAGATTGCTAGCAATAGCTGATGACCCCGTTTATTTTCAACGAGTGCATGTATCTCGTCAATTATTATTCTTTCTAAATTTGCGAAAAGTGCGTTGGCCTCTGGAAAAGAGATTAATAATGCCAGGCTCTCAGGAGTGGTTAATAGGATTTGGGGAGGATCAATTCGTTGCCGCCGTTTTGTTTTGGCGGTTGTATCGCCTGTTCTATCCTCCACTTTTATATTAAGACCCATTTCTTCAATTGGGATCATTAAATTTCTTTTGATATCGGCTGCTAAAGCCTTCAAAGGGGAAACGTAAACCGTATGAAGGCCAGAGAAATTCACTCGATCTAGCTCAATTAATGTTGGAAGGAAGCCAGACAAAGTTTTTCCAGAACCAGTTGGGGCGATTAGAAGTTGTGATTTCCTATCTGAATTGGTTAGAACGTCTATTTGATGAGTGTGCAAACCCCAGTTTCTTTTGTTTATCCAATTTTGAAACTTTTGGGGTAAAGCGAATGTACTCATTAAAAATTTTAAGAAAAATTAATTTACTATTTTGGCTATTGTAGCACTTCGAATTTCTTCTTCAGAAACTCCAGTGGCGCATTCAATGATTTCTAAACCTCCCGGCACCACATCCAAAACTCCTAAATTTGTAATTATTCTGTTCACAACACCTTTGCCTGTAAGTGGTAAGGTGCACTCTTTTAATACTTTAGAGTCTCCATGTTTGTTAGTATGATCCATAACTACCACAACGCGTCCGACACCAGATACTAAATCCATAGCGCCCCCCATTCCTTTAACGAGTTTTCCAGGTATCATCCAATTAGCTAAGTCGCCATTTTCAGCCACTTCCATTGCTCCCAATATGGCCATCGCTATTTTACCTCCTCGGATCATTCCAAAAGAAGTTGCACTATCAAAGTATGCGGTTTGTGGAAGCTCTGTAATCGTTTGCTTCCCGGCATTTATCAAATCAGGGTCTTCTTCACCTTCAAATGGAAATGGTCCCATACCAAGCATGCCATTTTCTGACTGAAGTGTTACGCTTATTCCTTCTGGAATATAGTTTGATACCAATGTTGGAATTCCAATACCGAGGTTTACATACATTCCGTCTTCAAGTTCCATTGCTGCTCGGGCAGCCATCTGATTTCGATCCCACATTTGTCTATCCTTTAGGCTGCTGCACGCGTTGTTCGCTGCTCAATTCGCTTCTCATGTTTTCCTTGAATAATTTTATGAACATAAATTCCTGGAAGATGGATCAAATCTGGGTCAAGCGAACCTGTAGGCACAATCTCTTCCACCTCTACCACACAAACTTTACCACACATGGCGGCCGGAGGATTAAAATTTCTCGCTGTTTTTCTAAATATGAGGTTTCCTGTTTCATCTGCTTTCCAGGCTTTAACAATTGAAAGATCTGCAAAAAGGCTCTCTTCCAATATATATGTTTCCCCATTGAAATTTTTATGCTCTTTTCCATCAGCGATGACGGTTCCAACACCTGTTTTTGTGTAAAAACCAGGTATCCCACAACCTGCCGCTCGCATTCTCTCGGCTAGTGTTCCTTGAGGATTAAATTCTAGTTCGAGTTCTCCTGCGAGGTATTGCCTCATAAACTCGGCATTTTCGCCCACATAAGAAGATATCATCTTTTTTACTTGCCGGGATTGGAGCAATATTCCAATTCCAAAATCGTCAACGCCGGCATTATTTGAAGCAAAAGTTAAATCTTTGGTTCCAGCATTTTTAATTGCTTCCAGTAACAATTCTGGAATTCCACATAGCCCAAAACCTCCAGCGGCAATAAACATTCCATCGAAAAGCAAACCATCAAGAGCTTCCTCAGCTGTGTTGTAAACTTTTTGCATTGAAGTATCTCCTTTCTAAGATTTGGAACGCTGAAATAAACTTAACAAAATTTATTTTTTCTTTCCCTTCTTTTTTCCTTTCGCAGCTTTTTCAGAAATAAGAATTAAAGCTTGTTCCATCGTAATTTTTTCTGGATCTTGGTCTTTTGGTATTGTGGCATTGATTTTCGCGAATTTTACATAGGGGCCATAGCGCCCATCCATAACATTCACTGGGCCACCACCATCGGGATGGTCTCCAAGCTCTTTAAGAGCCTTTGAAGCGCCCCCACGACCGCTATTAGCGGATGCTTTTTTTGCTAGTTCTTCGACGGCTCTATTCATTCCTATAGTAAAAACATCCTCAGGTTCTTTTAAATTTGCATAGATTCTTCCATGACGAACAAAAGGTCCGTATCTCCCAATGCCTGCCTCTATAATTTGGCCGTCTTCAGGATGCGGGCCAATTTCCCTCGGTAGGTTCAGAAGTTTTATAGCTTTTTCGATTTCCATTTCTGATGCTAACCACCCTTTTGGCAAACTTGCTCTCGGAGGCTTTTTATTGTCTTCTGAAGTTTCACCACGTTGGATATAAGGTCCATACCGACCGTTTTTTAAGAATATTTGATCTCCATCATATTCACCAAGCAGACGGTCAGCGGCTTCTTCTATATCGCCTGATATTGGTCGGGTGTACTTGCATTCAGGATAATTTCCACACCCAACAAATCCACCGGTTCGTGATGATTTCAAATGAAGTTGGCCATTTCCACATTTGGGGCATTTTCGTGGATCAACCCCGTCTTCTTTTACTGGGTAAAGTTGTGGGGCTAATGCATCATCAAGAACATCTAAAACTTCTGTAATTCGAAGATCTGAAGTTTCAGCAATAGCCTGCGAAAAGTCATCCCAAAAACGGCCCAGAAGCTCTTTATAATTGCCCTTACCTGCGCTCACAGCGTCGAGTTGATTTTCTAAACTCGCCGTAAAATCGAATTCTACGTAGCGTTTGAAAAAATTTAAAAGGAAAATTGTGACTATTCGTCCTTTATCCTCAGGAAGCAATCTATTTTTTTCTTTTCTAACGTATTCTCTATCCTGGATCGTTGTGACGATATTAGCATAAGTTGAAGGCCTACCTATGCCTAGCTCCTCCATTTTTTTAACAAGGCTGGCTTCTGTATATCGTGGCGGCGGTTGGGTGAAGTGCTGCTCAGGGTCTATGCTTATCTTCTCAATATTCTCACCCTGTGTCATTTGGGGAAGACGGCTGTCATCTTCTGATTGTTCTGCATCATCGCGGCTTTCTTCATACACTTTGAGAAAGCCCTCAAACAGCACAACTTGCCCATTGGCTCTCAGTGTAACTTCTTTATCGGCGCTTTGAATATCTACCGAGGTTCTTTCTAATTTTGCAGTTGCCATCTGACACGATATCGTTCTTTTCCAAATTAAGTCGTATAATTTGAACTGATCTTGATCTGTAAGTTTCAGTTGTTTGGCATCTTTAGAAATAGAAGTAGGACGGATACATTCATGCGCTTCCTGCGCATTTTTTGCTTTATTTTTGTAGAATCTAGGCGATGAAGGAAGGAACTTTTCCCCGTACCTTTCCTTGATGGCTTCACGTGTAGAAGTAACTGCCTCAGGCGCCATGTCGATACCGTCTGTCCTCATATAGGTTATATGTCCAGCTTCATATAATCTCTGAGCGGCTTGCATCGTCTGTCTAGCACCCATTCCGTATTTCCTACTAGCCTCTTGTTGCAATGTTGAGGTCATAAACGGGGCATAAGGATTTCTGCTGACAGGTTTGCTTTCAACAGATGAAACGAGGAGTTCGCGGGTTGCTATCGCTTGCGCGGCTAATTCTGCTTCCGAACCACTTTTTAAATCATATTTGTCTAATTTAGTTCCCGCAAAATTTATTAGCTTTCCTTCAAACAATTGACCTCTTGGGGTCTTCAGAGAGGCTTTTACGGACCAATATTCCTTTGGTTTAAAAGCTTCAATTTCGATTTCTCGTTCTACTATCAACCTCAAGCAAACGGACTGAACTCTTCCCGCTGATTTTGCACCGGGTAATTTACGCCACAAAACTGGCGATAAATTAAAACCAACAAGATAATCGAGCGCTCTTCTGGCCAGATAAGCGTGCACTAAAGGTGCATCTATTTCTCTGGGGTTCTCCATTGCTTCTGAAACTGCTGATTTGGTAATGGCGTTAAAAACGACCCTACTTACGGGTGTGTCGTTAGTGATAACTCGCTTATTTCGTAGCGTTTCTTCTAGATGCCAGCTTATAGCTTCACCTTCACGATCAGGGTCGGTGGCTAATATTAATTCGTTATCATGTTTGAGAGCATCAGCAATGGCTTTTACATGTTTTTTGCTATCCGCGCCAATTTCCCATTTCATATCAAATCCGTTATCAGGATTAACCGAACCATCTTTTGGAGGTAAATCTCTCACATGCCCATAAGATGCTAAAACGGTGTAATTAGAGCCCAAATATTTATTTATGGTTTTGGCTTTTGCTGGTGACTCTACAACAACTACTGGCATCAAAAATCCTTTCGACTCACGGATGTGACTTAGCGCGGGAACATGGCGATAGCTGGGTAGGTTTGTCAATCCTGCTTGTAAAAAATTAATTTTAAAAACAAAATAGATGAAGTTGATTTACAAAAAATCAAAAACAAACCTAGTTAGAAACTCCTCCAACCGTGAGGCCGCTGATGTAAAGGCTTGGCTGCCCGACCCCAACAGGAACCCATTGTCCAGCTTTACCACAATTTCCAATTCCGGGATCTAGGCTTAGGTCGTTTCCTATACCTTTAATTTTTTTGAGTGCGGAGGCACCATCTCCTATTAAAGTTGCGCCTTTAACTGCCTCGGCAATTTTACCATCTCTGACTCTGTAGGCTTCTGTACAAGAGAAAACAAATTTTCCATTTGTTATATCTACTTGCCCACCACCAAACCCAACGGCGTATAAGCCGTTTTTTAAATTTTGGACTAAATTTTTTGGATCTTCATTTCCGGCCTGCATGTATGTGTTGGTCATCCTTGGCATGGGAGCATGCGCATAGCTTTGTCGGCGCCCGTTACCTGTAGATTTTAGACCCATTAATCTTGAGTTTTGACGGTCATGCATGTAGCCAACTAATTTTCCGTCATCGATGAGCTTAGTCTTTTGACTTGGCGTCCCCTCATCATCAATTGTTATTGAACCGCGTCGATTTGGAATAGTACCGTCATCGAAAACTGTTACTCCGGGGGCAGCGATACGTTTTCCCATCAATTCACTGAAAGCGCTTGTTTTTTTTCTGTTAAAGTCTGCTTCAAGCCCATGACCGATAGCTTCATGTAACAAAATGCCTGGCCATCCTGGACCTAAAACTAAATCCATAACGCCTGCTGGTGCTGGTCTTGCTTCGAGATTGACCTTTGCTATCCTCAATGCCTCCGAGGCTGCACTTTTCCAAGTTTCTGGTTTTAGAAAGCTTAGCAATTTACTACGGCCACCAATACCGGTGTATCCATTTTCCCTTCGGCCATTTTTTTCAACTAAAAGTGATATATTAAACCGTACCATAGGCCTTATGTCAGAAAAAGAAGCGCCATCGGGTCTTAAGATAAGAATTTTTTGGGTAGAAGCAGAAATGGTGGCCGTTACTTGTTTGATACGTGGATCAAGATTGCGACTAAAATCGTCAATTTCCTGCAGTAATTTTACTTTTTCTGAAAAGGGTAATTCGGAAATTGGTTCAAGTGGATCATACAATTTTTTATTTTGTCTTAATGGTGAATCTGCAAAGTTAGACACTTCTCCTTGTGAAGCATGTTGAACAGTTGGTACCATTTTCAAGAGCGCGGAGTGCGATAATTCAGTTGAGTGAGCATATCCAGTTATTTCACCATAAACTGAACGCAGGCCCATTCCTTCTGAAGTATCAAAGTTTGCAGATTTTACTCTTCCGTCGTCAAAGGTTATTGTTTCTGTTTGCCTCTGTTCAAAAAATAACTCGCCATCATCTGAATTTAATGTAGCTAACTTCAAGGAGTTTAAGGCGTCGTCCTGAGAAAGATTTGTTCCAAATGGGTTAAATGCGCAAGTTTTCATATTCGTTCCTACCTAAGCTCTAACTGCAATATTTTTAAATAAAAAAAAGCGTCCGTTTGCCGCAAGTATTCTTCTTTATCTCTTTGTCAAAATATGATTTTAAACGACATTGAATACAATAGGATTCCATCTATATGTAATTTGTTGTTTTCAATTTGACACGAACACTGAAAAATCAGGGTGAAAAATGCGAATAAAATCAATATTAACCGGTGCGATCTCTGGCTTCGTTGCGTTGCCTGTGTGTGCTGAAGAAGGCCTCGAAATAATTGGTCAACCTGTAGCCGATGGTATTGGCTTTCAGCCGGCTGCCACAAAACTGGCTCGAGATCTACAATGGTTGGATGGGATGGTTTTAATAATCATCACTGCAATTACGGTTTTTGTTCTAGGCCTATTAGCATATGTAATAGTGCGGTATAACCGAAAGGCCAACCCAACTCCTAGTACATTTACACACAATTCACCCGTCGAAGTCGCATGGACCGTTATCCCAATTGTAATTTTAGTGTTCATCGGAGCATTTTCTCTGCCGGTATTGTTTGATCAACAAAAAATACCAGAGGGTGAAGTAAATATTAAAGTTACAGGGTATCAATGGTATTGGGGATATGAATACGTAGATGAAGGCTTTGAATTTGAAAGCTTTCTGATTGGCGACGGGAAGGTACTTACACCAGAAGTCGAGCTCGAGTTGCAAGAAGCAGGGTATACTCGCGACCAATTTTTACTCGCTACCGATACTGCCGTAGTTGTTCCAGTAGACAAAACAGTTGTAATGCAAGTCACTGGTGCTGACGTTATTCACAGCTGGACTATACCCGCTTTTGGCGTAAAGCAGGATGCGGTACCTGGAAGGTTAGGCCAACTTTGGTTTAAGGCTGAGAAAGAGGGCATATACTTTGGGCAGTGTTCTGAGTTGTGTGGGAAAGATCACGCTTATATGCCGATCACAGTAAAAGTGGTTAGTCAGGATGCTTATGCGACATGGTTGTCTGCAGCGAAAGCGGAGTATGCTGGCGTTGTTCAGTCTTACAATGTTGCGGAAGCATCTCAGTAGTAGGATGTAGCCTCTACGTTAATACACCATTGCAAAAAGGTTAGCCATGGCAGAAGCAAGTATAGATAAACTTTACTCAGACGAACCTGAGTTTGGAGATTTCTTTGCTTTACTTAAGCCTAGAGTGATGTCGCTGGTTGTATTTACAGCAATAGCTGGAGTTTTAGCGGCTCCTGGGGTAATCCACCCATTTGTAGCGTTTGTATCAATTTTATTTATCGCGCTGGGTGGTGGTGCTTCTGGTGCTTTAAATATGTGGTATGACGCTGATATCGATGGAGTGATGGCGCGAACCAAACGACGACCAGTTCCATCTGGAAAAATTTCCGCAAATGAAGCAAAGGATTTCGGCCTTGCTTTGTCGGCGCTTTCAGTCGTTATGCTTGGACTTGCGTCCAATTGGTTGGCGGCCTTCTTACTTGCTTTCACTATATTCTTTTACGTGGTCGTTTATACTATGTGGTTAAAAAGGTTAACGCCACAAAATATTGTCATTGGTGGAGCTGCTGGAGCATTTCCGCCAATAATAGGTTGGGCTGTTGTGACAGGCAATATTGGCTTTGAAAGTCTTTTAATGTTTGCCCTTATTTTTGTTTGGACACCTCCTCATTTTTGGTCGCTGGCACTTTTTATGAAAGATGACTACGACAATGCCAATGTTCCAATGCTGACCGTAACTAACGGCAGACGGTCCACAAGAAATCACATTTTTGTTTATTCATTAGCTTTAGCTGTCGTCTCTTTAGCTATATATTTTTCCTCTCTAGGAGGGCCTATTTATTTCGTAATGGCCATGTTGCTAAATTTGAAACTCGTTTTTGCGGCTTTTAAATTGTGGTTGCGCTCTGAAACTCAGTGCACTGTGGATAATTCTATCTTGGAAAGAAAGTTTTTTAAATTTTCCCTTATTTATCTTTTCATTCATTTTGGAGTTATTATTTTAGAAGCGAAAATTAATATTCCTTGGCCAGGAGTTTAAAAATGAGCTTTGGACGGGAACATGATTTACATAAACGCCGCAAGGGCAGAAATGTTGGTCTCGGCCTTGTTTTAATTGGTTTTGTTGCAGTTATATTTGGTTTAACGGTTGTTAAAGTAACTGAAGGTGAGTTTGCTGAGGCTTTATCGGGAGTGGCCCGTGGTGAGTAAGAAAGCAAAAAACAAAACACTCATCCAAACGGTAAGCGTAGTTATTTTTATGGGTGCTATGGCTTGGGCGTCCGTACCATTTTACGATTGGTTTTGCAGAGTAACTGGATTTGGAGGCATTACCCAAGTGGCGGAAAGCGGATCAGATACGGTGCTCAGCGAAACAATGAAAGTGCGATTTGATGCCTCACTGGAGAGGAATATGCCTTGGGAGTTCAAGCCAGCTCAAAGGGAAATGGAGATCCAAATTGGTGCAACCGGTTTGGCATTTTATGAAGCTTATAATCCTACTGATCGACCGGTGGCGGGAACAGCAAGTTATAATGTAACTCCATATGAAGCAGGAGGTTTTTTCAGTAAGATTGACTGTTTTTGTTTTGAGGAACAGATTTTAATGCCAGGTGAACGTGTGCAGATGCCTGTAACTTTCTTTGTAGACCCGGAAATAGTAGATGACCGTGACGCAAAATACACCAAAGTGATCACACTTTCATATACTTTTTATGAAAAAGACTTACCGCTGGAACAGGAAAACGCCAGCTTAAATAGAAAAATTAACTTCAACCAACTCCTAAGTGAGGGGAACCCAAATGGCACATGAAAAAAACCACGATTACCACATACTAAACCCATCTATATGGCCGTTCATTGGCTCAATTGCAGCCTTTGTAATGCTTTTTGGGGCAGTTGTCTTTTTTCATAGTGAAAATCCTTGGATGTTTATCGCAGGCTTTGTAGGTGTGTTGTTTGTGATGTATGTCTGGTGGGCTGACACGGTAAAAGAAAACCAAGTTGGCGATCACACGCCAGTAGTTTTGATTGGACTCAGATACGGCTTCATATTGTTTATAATGTCGGAAGTTATGTTTTTTTTGGCTTGGTTTTGGAGTTTTTTTAAACATGCTATGTATCCCATGGGGGAGATGAGCCCCCTGCAAGATGGTCAGTTCCCTCCAGCAGGAATAGAAGTTTTTGACCCTTGGCATTTGCCCCTGATAAATACCCTAATTTTATTATGCTCCGGTGCGGCAGCAACTTGGGCACACCATGCAATTGCCCACGATGAAGACAGAAAATCGATGATACAAGGTCTTGCCGTTGCTGTAGGTTTGGGCGTTCTCTTTACAGTTTTTCAAGCGTATGAATATCAACATGCTGCATTTGGCTTCTCAGGAAATATCTATGGAGCAAACTTTTTCATGGCTACCGGTTTTCATGGATTTCATGTGATTGTTGGTACAATATTTTTAGCCATATGCATGTTGCGTGCTATGCGGGGTCATTTTACTAAAGATCAACATCTCGGGTTTGAAGCTGCCGCATGGTATTGGCACTTTGTTGACGTAGTATGGCTGTTTTTGTTTGCCGCTATTTACGTGTGGGGAAGCGTTGGCGCAACAATTCACTAAAATGTCGTTGAGATATTTTGATTTACTAATTTAGAAAAAATATAAATAAAAAGCGCGCAAATCTACGCGCGCTTTTTTTTGAGTGTAATTTTATGCCACACAAATTTTTTGCAGGATTTTTTATTATTCTTGGGACTGCTGTTTTGCTTTATCTAGGTCAATGGCAACTTGATCGTCTCGGGTGGAAACAGTCTATTTTAAAAGATATTGAGAGTAAAATTTCTGGCACACCGCAGTCCCTGCCAGATTCTATAAATGAGATTGAGCACAAGTATTTACCGGTAGTAGTTTCTGGGAAGCTTGATGATAATTTTATAAAAATAATGGTAAGCCAAAAATTTATTGGAGCTGGTTACCGAATAATTGCTCCATTAAAGACAATAAATAGTCTTACCATTCTGGTAGATTTAGGCTTTGTCCGCCATGATGATGTATCAAAGATTAAATTAATCGAGAATGTAGATATAGTTGGTAATTTGCATTGGCCAAAAGAAATTGATTTTTTTACTCCCGACCCAGATAAAACAAACAACATTTGGTATGCTAGGGATGTAGATGAATTATCAAAACATTTAGGCTCGGAGCCGATTTTGGTAATTGCTAAAAGTTTCAGTCCTCAAATTGAATATATAGACCCGCTTCCTATAAATGCATTGAATATTCCTAACAATCACAAGCAGTATGCAATCACCTGGTTTTCGCTGGCATTTATTTGGCTTGGGATGGGAGCGTTTTTCATTTATAGAACGAGCGCCAGCAGAGGTTAGAAAACATGAAATATATATCTACCCGTGGGAAAGCCCCGGTTTTGAATTTTGAGGAAGCGATGCTAACTGGGCTTGCAAGAGACGGTGGTCTTTACGTACCTGAGACTATCCCAAGCTTTTCTGATGACGAAATCCAATCAATGGCGGACCTTAGTTATGAAGAAACAGCTTTCAAAGTTATTGCACCTTTCGTAGGGGATTGCTTTTCTGACAGAGAAATTATGGAGATTATAAATCGAGCCTATGCTGGCTTTGGGCATTCTGAGCGGGCTCCTCTAGTTGAATTAGAGAACAACCATTTCCTTTTAGAGCTATTTCATGGCCCAACTCTAGCTTTCAAAGATTTCGCTATGCAGCTCATTGGTCAGTTCTTTCAATTTTCATTAGAGCGGCGACAATCAAGGGTAACAATTGTTGGAGCTACGAGTGGAGATACTGGTAGCGCTGCAATTGAAGCATTTCGAGGTTTAGCTGCGGTTGATGTTTTTATTTTATATCCTGATGGCAGAGTTTCTGACGTTCAGAGAAAGCAAATGACTACCCCTTCAGAAAAAAATGTACATGCATTGGCTATCAATGGTCACTTTGACGACTGTCAAGCTCGTTTGAAAGATATGTTTAACGATTTTGAATTTAGAGATGGTGTGAACTTGGCTGGTGTGAACTCAATAAACTGGGCCAGAGTTCTGGCTCAAGTTGTATATTATTTTTCATCAGCAGTTAAGCTAGGAGCTCCAAATAAAAAAATTAGTTTCAGTGTACCAACAGGGAATTTTGGAGATATATTTGCAGGTTTTATAGCAAAAAAAATGGGCCTTTCAATTGATCGTTTGGTTGTAGCTACAAATCAAAATGATATACTTCACAGGTGTCTCACTTCTGGAGTTTATAAAACAGATAAAGTTTTGCCTAGTATCAGCCCATCCATGGATATTCAGGTAAGTTCGAATTTTGAGCGAGCACTTTTTTATGCTGCCGATTGTGATAGTAAAAAAGTTTCGGCTTTAATGGATGAACTTAAAAATACTGGCCAGTTCAAGGTTTCTGAAAGCATATTGGAGAAGTTACAAGAGTGTTTTGTCAGTGGAAGAGTTTCTGAAGAGGAAACTCTTTCTGAGATCGCTTACAGTTATCAAAAATATTCTGAAATATTGTGTCCTCACTCGGCAGTTGGGGTGTTTGTAGGACGAAAACAGAGTGATGCAGACGTTCCTATGGTAACACTTGCTACAGCTCATCCAGCTAAGTTTCCAAAAGCTGTTGAAAAAGCGACTTCAATATATCCTAAGTTGCCGTCACGAATGGCTGATCTATTTGATCTTAAGGAAAGAATAACAATTGTGGAAAACAACCTTCAGTCTATAGAATCTGTTGTCAGGGAGCGGATCCAAACATGAGCATAAAACATCATAAGTTAAGTAACGGTTTTCAGGTAATCACTGAGAATATGCCAGGTTTGAAATCCGCATCTCTTGGAATTTGGATTTCTGCCGGTGGACGCCACGAAAGGCGCGAACAAAACGGCATTGCTCATTTTTTGGAGCATATGGCATTCAAGGGTACAAAAACAAAATCTGCTCTCGATATAGCGGAAGCTATTGAGAATGTAGGTGGATATATCAACGCTTATACTTCTAGAGAAACGACCGCTTATTTTGTTCGTGTTTTGAACGAGGATGTTGAAATGGCAGCTAATATTCTGGCGGATATACTGCGAAACTCTGTTTTTGACCAGCGGGAGGTCGATGTAGAAAGAGGGGTCATACTGCAAGAAATTGGTCAAACTTTAGATACCCCAGACGATATAGTTTTTGATTGGTTGCAAGAGACGGCTTATCCAGAACAATCTTTAGGACGATCTATTCTTGGCCCAAGTGAAAACATTTCCAGGTTTTCTAGAGAAGATTTGTCTACCTTTGTTGGTGAGCACTACAGCCCCGACCGAATGATTCTTTCTGCTGCAGGTGGGGTGGACCATGAAAAGCTGTGCGTATTGGCCGAAAATGCCTTTGGTGATCTTAAAAAACCACAATCAACTTACCGGTCAAAGTCGGCAGCTTTTTCAGGAGGTGAGTTTCGAAAGGATAAAAGTCTTGAGCAAGCGCATTTTGCTTTAGCTTTTGAAAGCCCAAGTTACAAAAGCCCTGATATCTATACAGCGCAGGTTTATTCTATTGCGTTGGGTGGAGGCATGTCGTCAAGATTATTTCAACAAATCAGAGAAAAGCGTGGCCTTTGTTATTCTATTTTTGCACAGGCGGGAGCTTTTTCTGATACTGGTTTGACGACTATCTATGCAGGCACATCAGGGGAACAAATACCTGATTTATCAAAATTAACGGTTAATGAATTAAAAAGAGTGGCAACGGATCTTTCAGAAGTTGAAGTAACAAGGGCCAGATCTCAAATGAAAGCTGGTCTGCTTATGGGTTTGGAAAGTCCTTCGAGTAGAGCCGAAAGACTTGCTAGGATGATTCAAATCTGGGGTAAAGTTCCTAGTTTGGACGAGACCATCGAAAAGATTGATGCTGTAAACCTGGATAAAGTTAGAACTTATGCTGAAAATGTGGTCACTCAAGCTCAGTTTGCAATGGCGCTTTATGGCCCAATTTCCTCAGCACCATCATTACAAGAACTGGATGCGCTTAGAGCAGCTTAATGTTTTCATTCAGGCCAAAAATTAGGATCACCACAGATCGGTTAATACTAAGACCGCCTATGCATCTTGATTTTAAGAATTGGAAAGAAGTTCGCCATTTAAGTAGAGATTTTTTAACGCCTTGGGAACCCAAGTGGGCCGAAGATCACCTAACACGTAAGTCGTTTTCAAACAGGGTTTATTGGTCTAGGCGAGCAATTAACCAAGGTACTGGGCTGCCATTATTGCTTTTTGATAATGATACAGAACAATTATATGGAGCTATTACTTTAGATAATATTAGAAGAGGCCCCACCCAATGTGGGACATTAGGATATTGGATTGGCGAAGAATACGCCCGACGCGGTTTTATGACCGAAGCAATAAATGCAGTTGTTCAGTACGCGTTTATTGACCTTGATCTTAGTAGGATAGAAAGTGCCTGCTTGGCGGACAACAAGCCTTCTCGTGGCGTTCTTGAAAAATGTGGATTTAAATATGAAGGTGTTGCTCAAGCATATATTCAAATAAATGGCCGCTGGAGAACACATGTTTTATATTCTGCCCTTCGCTATGACCGAAGGGGTAAAACCCATGCTGGTATTGAGTAAATAATGATTGAGGAACGCAAGTGTCTTTAAAGCCAGTCACGGAAAAATTTATCAATAAGCTGAAAAAAGATTTATCCCCTGGAGTGGTTTCAACCGTTCCAGATCAATATTTGTCAGAGCCTCGCTCGAGGTGGCGAGGGATAAGTCCAATTCTTATGTCACCTGCTAACGTGAAAGAAGTATCGACTATACTAAGTTCTGCCAATTCTGAAAATATTCCTATTATCCCTTATGGTGGAGGTACTGGCTTAGTAGGTGGCCAGATACAAGACAGGGGTCCTGCGGGAATTCTATTGTCATTAGAACGAATGAATAAGATCCGATATTTAAATTCAGAGGAAAATGTAATCACGGTAGAGGCTGGTGTCATATTGTCGGATTTAAGAAGTGCAGCTGAAAAAGAAGAAAGAGTATTTCCACTCTCTTTAGCCTCTGAAGGAACCGCTCAGATAGGTGGAAATTTAGCTACAAACGCTGGCGGTTTAAACGTCCTTAGATATGGGAGTACTAGAAGCTTATGCTTGGGACTTGAAGTGGTTTTTGCGGATGGTTCGATTTGGAATGGATTATCACGTCTTCATAAAGACAATACCGGATATGATCTCAAAAACTTAGTAATAGGTTCAGAGGGCACTTTAGGGATCATAACCGCAGCAACGATGAAGCTTTTTTCAAAGCCTAAGGATAAAAGTGTGGCTTTAATTGCGGTTGGATCTCCAAAAGATGCGCTTAGATTACTATCAGAGGCAAAAGATTATTTTGGAGAAACGATTTCAGCATTCGAATTAATTAATAAGATGGGTATACAATTTCTGAAGGAAACAGGGCTGAATTTTAAATTTCCTTTAAGTGCTATTCCAGAATGGATGGTTCTGTTGGAAATTGGACACCCGGTTCGATTTGGTACAGAAAAAAACATAAACGATTTTTTCGAAAATATTTTGAGTAGTAGTCTCGCATTAGATGGTGCTCTTGCAGAAAATATGCGCCAACAAAACGATTTATGGGCAATACGTGAGAATATACCCGAAGCAAATCGGAGGATAGGATCGGTGTCGAGCCATGATATCTCCTTACCACTGTCAGAAGTCAGCGAATTTGTAGAACAAGCTAGGATTGAAATTTCAAAGCTGGGCCAATTTAGAATAAACTGTTTCGGTCATTTAGGAGACGGTAATCTTCACTTCAATATCTTCCCAGAAAAGGGCAATAACAGAGAAATTTATAATGATATCAGACCAACAGTTAAAACAGTCATCCATGATCTAGTTCATAAGTATGGAGGTTCTGTCAGTGCAGAGCATGGAATTGGCAGATTGAAAACTAATGATCTCATAAAATATTCTGATCCCATTAAACTTAAATTTAATAATTCGATTAAAAAAGCCATGGACCCAAATGGAATATTGAACCCAGGCGTAATTTTTGAGACCAACTATTGATCAATGTAAGTAGCCAAATATCTCTTATTTGTGCTGGTTTAAATAAACTTAAGTTTGTTTGGCTTTCTTTGCTTGGCGTCTTAAGTGGGATTTATAGAGTATTGGAGCCAGTATTTTGTCATAGGTAAAAGTCGCTATTTCCTTAATAACGGGAATGTTCGTTACTATTGCTAATAATTTATACCTAGGCATAAGCGTCCAAATAGCTCTAAAGGCTGGCAGACCGTGTAGTATTTTTCCGTCTGAAATTACATGTAATCGTTTTGCAGCCTGATCTTTATTGACACCATAAACGGAGAGATCTGCTTTACCTAACTGATCAAAATAAAGTTCAATATCATTTGCTTCTGCATATTTTTGATAGTGACAAATTTCTGCATTACAAATGGGGCAGTCTTCGTTAAAAAGAATTCTCGTAGTCATAATAACTAGTTAGATTTATAAATTAAGATAGCAAGTTATCAAACTTCGATTTAATTCCACTATTTTTGATTTTTTGAAATTGTTCCCCAAAGGTCATAGTCGCTTGCTGCTGTCACATGGACTTTCAGAATATCGCCCACAGAAATCTTGTCAAAATTTTCCTCAATAAAGAGATTTCCATCAATTTCAGGGGCATCAGCTTTGGTTCGACAGACTGCCCCCTCATCATCAATTTCGTCTACAATAACTTCGATCTCGTTACCGATTTTCCGAGCAAGTTTTTCTGTAGAAATTTTTCTTGCTGTTTCCATAAAAATTTCCCATCGATGTTGTTTGATATCTTCTGAAATTTGGTTTGCCAGTAAATTGGATCGAGCGCCGTCAACATTTTCATACTTAAAGCACCCAACACGATCCAATTGTGCTTCATCTAACCAATCAATAAGCGTGTTAAATTCGTCCTCTGTTTCGCCTGGATAGCCTACTATAAATGTTGACCGCAGTGTGATTTCAGGACAGATGGAACGCCATTTTTTTATTTCCTCCAAGGTTTCTACTGAGGCAGCAGGTCGTGCCATTCGCTTTAAAACGTCTGGATGCGCGTGTTGGAAAGGAATATCAAGATAAGGTAATATCAATCCATCTGCCATCAAAGGTATGAGATCTCGAACATGTGGATATGGATAGACATAGTGCAAGCGCACCCAAGCCCCTAATGCGCCCAAATCCTCAGCTAAGTTTTTGATATGAGACCTATGACTCTGTTCGGTCTTATATTTTAGGTCTAGACCATATGCACTTGTGTCCTGAGATATCACAAGTATTTCTTTTACTCCGCTATCAACTAATTTTGTAGCTTCTCTGATTATTGCGTGTGCTGGTCTTGACTGCAAACGCCCCCTCATATCAGGAATTATGCAAAACTTACATTTGTGATTACAGCCCTCTGAAATCTTTAAATAGCTGAAGTGGCGCGGTGTTAACTTAATTCCAGTTTCAGGGAGCAAATCAATAAAAGGATCTGGCTTTGGTGGTACTACCTGATGGACTGCATCTAAAACGCTTTCATACTGATGCGGTCCAGTCACAGCGAGAACGCGTGGATGTGCACCGGTAATAAATTCTGGTTCGGCTCCTAAACAACCAGTAACAATGACCCTTCCATTTTCGTCAATGGCCTCACCAATTGCTTCCAGACTTTCAGCTTTTGCACTATCTAAAAAACCACAAGTGTTTACTATAACAGCATCGGCTCCTTCATAATTGGGTGAAATGCCATATCCTTCGGCGCGCAACTTTGTTAGTATTCTTTCACTATCAAC